>BNJS01002127.1_pt1 | contig 40956 bp, 43 predicted proteins | sample 8540461 | NCBI WGS metagenome assembly BNJS01 (sample SAMD00202454, study PRJDB9452) | human saliva metagenome | isolation source: human saliva | place: Japan
TGTGTGTGTGTGGGTCATGGCATGGGCACCATTTTGTCACTAGTTCGGAAAAGCGTATCGGAGAAGAATTGCTTAATTATATCGACGAAATAAACAAAAAAATATGGGAATAAGGCTTGGTGGCAACCGAAACCTGCTAGATCGTGGAACCTCACCAAAGATTTGGCAAAGGTGTTGTTTGAAGATATTTCGTTCTCTGCTGCAGAAGGACAACGCGTTGTCTTTATTCAAAACGGGAAACAGGAAGTCTACTTTGCTATCCTGATGGGCGAAGAAGGTAAAGACGGCGGGGGGTTATTTATCGTAATGGGTTGTGGTGGCTTGCTTGGTGCAATCGCCTCACTTCGACCCTTTTGGCGAGACTGACGCTTGTTTTAACCTCATGGCGACGAAGAAAAGGTGCTCAAGGCAAAGCAAATCCTTACACAACTCAAAACTTAAACCTTAATCAGCCCATGGGCGAACTAAGCGGAGGTCAGCAGCGTGCGCGTTGGCCAACACGCTTATTACCGAGCTAGACTTCCTGATATCTAGACGAACCCACCAACCACCTCGATTTGGAGATGATAGAGTGGTTGAAGGCTTTTTCGCGTGGTAAACAAAACACTGCTCATGGTTACCCACGACCGGTATTTTCTGATCGCGTGTGCAACTTGATAATGCGAGCAGACAACAACACCATCTACACCTATCAAGGCAGCTAAGCCTTATTACTTGGAAAAAGCGACAAGCACGACTGGATAATGCGCGTGCCGAGGTGCAACATGCCAACAACTTGTATCGGCGCGAACTGGATTGGATGCGCCGACAGCCGACAGAGCGCGCGGACATAAGGCAAAGATATCGCGAAGACGCGTTTTACGAACTGAAGGCCTAGGCCACAAAGCAGCGCATCGAAGAAAGGCAAGTGCGCCTTAAAAAGCAGCAACGTTTTATATTGGCTCTAAAATATTCGAATGCCAGTATGTTTCCAAAGCGTGGTCGGCCGAAAAGTTATCCTTCACGACTTTTATTACTAACTTTCGCACGTTTGAAAAGATGGGTATCGTGGGCAACAACGGTACGGGGAGTCCGACGTTTCATCAAAGATGTTGCTGGCGAGGTGTAGCCGATGGCGTGGCGTTTCGACATTGGCGAAAACCGTTCGCTGGCTATTTCTCAAGAAGGCTTTGAAGTTCGACGAGCAGAAGGTGATAGACATTGTTACCGATATTGCCGAGTATGTTGATTTTGGGTGGTGGACGCCATCTTTCGGCATCTCACCGTGCAGCATTTTATGTTTTCGCCCGAAGAACGATATAATTATGTATATAGTTGAGTGGTGGCGAGAAAGCGTAAAACTGTACCTTTTGCACGGGTGCTGATGGCGCAATCCCAAACTTTCCTGCGCTTAGATGAACCCACCAAACGACTTAGGACATAAACGCCGCTGGCAAGTGCTTGGAAGAATACTCTGCAAGATTTTCCCGGTGCGTATGTTATCGCTAGCACACGACCGCTACTTTTATGGATAAGGTGGTAGACCATCTCTGTTGGTGTTCAGGAGATGGAGAGGTGTGACTTTCTCCTGCAACTTACACCCAGTATCGCCACATGGAGCCAACTGGCGTCGCAGACAGAGGCCAAAGGCCGCCTGCCGAGAAAGAAAGAGAAAGCCCACTTATCGCAACGAGACCAAGCGCAAAAGCTGACTTATAAAGGAGAAACCGAGTTTCGAACAGCTGGGAGAACGATCTATTGCGCGCGCTTGAAGCTCGAACATAGGCTGAAGAGAGGCGCAGCGTTTCGGAGTGGCGTACTGATCTGGTGGAGGAAATTACCGAGAAAAGCGAAACGCTTGCTCGCGCTATAAAAGACGAACTAGACGAGAAAAGTATGCGCTGGCTGGAACTAAGCGTGAGATTTGAAAACCAAAGCATGCATACATCCAACTTCCCTAAATTACACAATTATATGATGGATACATAAGCACACTTTCTGTTCGCCCTACTCAAAAGTTTCATAGCTTGGGTACTCACCGTGTCGGGTATGGTGCGATGCATGGTGCTTTTTATGGCCTGCATGGGCGGTGTATGGCTCTGCAGCGGCGGCACTGGTTCAGCGTGTCACTCAACCTGCTTGTATTCGTCACGGTGTGTGTCTGTGGTGCTCTCATGCGCTTTTGCATACAGATACGCAAGGTTACGCTCAAACGATGCACACTGAAGTTATTCACCGACAGATGGGCAAAGGTGCGCATACCGCTGAACAGCATCTACTATAGGGTGGAAAACCAAAGACGATATCGCTCGGACTTGCGCCTTGCGTCTCTTTCTTCTTTGGTCACTATGGGTTTTGTTCTATAATCGCACGTGGGTAAGCATCAGGCATGTAAAGAGCGACCAAATGCTGGTGGTACATGGTACGCAAACCGCATTTCATGTGTTTAGTTGTGAGAGGCGCGACGAACTTATGGACGCTTACAATAGTGTATTGCTTAAGCTCAAGGTCTATGAGTGGTTTTGAGCTATCGTTGAGTCCGCAGAATGATTGTTTGCCCACTCATTCTGCACGCTCACTTTTTCTTTGCATACAAGTTTTCTTGGGTATGGTGTGCATTGAAAAAGGTCTATGGACTTTGTAATATTGATGGTGAAAGTTGTTCTAACATCTTCTAAGGGCTTTATGTAGGCCAATGTTGTATAGAAACTCTAATAAGAGTTTTTGCAGTTTTATTGTTGATAGGCTTGTTTTAACATGTGGTAGGCTGAGAAGGTGGTATAATTCTTTTGTAATAGAGTCTGTTGTTAAAGTTAAGTAAAACACAGGTAATAGCCTATCTCCTAACAGTGGCTGTCTATACTTTCAATATGACACGCAATTAAAAGGGTATCTAACTCCAAAATGGGTTATGAACATTTATTCTTCTAACAAACTTTGCTGAATTGATTTGTTGCTGTGGTACAAATATTTTGCTAAAATGTGGTTTCCAAAGTTTGCTCTAGCGAAAAATAATGCTTAAATGCACGCATGCTCCTATTTTTAGCTGTCTGATTTTATTTTACATCATTTTTTAGGTCAGAACCTACATTTTGCACCATTTAGCTTTTCTATTTGATGTCCTGTCTTTTTAACCACCCTAAATTGGTTTTAGAGCCAAAAACACCTCGTTTAGGTACATTTTTCCTATAAAACACATGTTTTTTCAGTAATCTAAAGACCTTAAGGTTATCCTTAACCGCATAAAGATGCATCTTTAGTTTGTATTGCTGCTATTTAGTCTTACATTTTGTTGTATTTTTACTGTATTTAGTTACAAACGCACCGCATTTTGTAGTTAATTGAAGTGTATTTTGCAGTAAAACGTGCAGTGCTGGGCCGTAGCAAAATCACACGGAATTATGTACAATTAGTAGTTTTAGACAGCAAAATGGTTGTTTATCCATTTGGTGCAAATGCAATCGTTTATCGAATAAACCTTCGCGAGAGAATCGAATATTTCAGTTGAGCTTGACCCCTTGGGTGAATCTTTAGCAGTTTGATGTGTGTGGTTTTGTATTAATATTTTACAAAATAAATAGAGGTAATAAGTACAATGTTAAGTGCACAGAAAATAAAAGCATGAAGCACGCCAAGCAGCTATGGCATATTAAGGATTGTGGTAGGTGCTGTTCTGCATTCCATTATTGAAGATCAGGCATGCTATTTAAATGGATGTGTGGTTTGTGCTTTAGCTAATAGTTTTAGCTTTGCTATATTTAAGCCATCAACAGAAGTTATTGCAGCACTTTCACCATATTAAGTTCGGTGATTTTAACGCATCAGGGATTAACTTTAGCCTTGATACGATAGTTGGCATCTGTTTTTATCCTCGCTCACGTTGTATTTTCGATTGTTGAGAATTCAACAGAGTATTCATACTGTCGATACCACTTCGCGTTTAGATATTTTCATATCGTTGTTAGCTCTCCACCCATTGATATAATATCATCCTTGTGGTTATCTTGTTGAGGAAAGCACAATATCACGGAAGTTACACCAAGAATACTTGGCAAATCGCTGAAATTAGAGGCTGTCAGCGCCTCGTCGTCGCAATGTTAATTAATGATGGAACATGCCAGGAAAATACAACATTTCTTGGGGCGTAATAGTCTGCCACGGTCACATTCAGGGCGCTGTTGGCCTTGGCTCCATAGTCGCCGTTGGATGTTCGGTGATATAGAGGTTATAAGCTTCCGGTAGATGCATTGTTTTAGCCACCACCCAGTCTATAGCGAGTCAATCTTACGCCCGGCTCAGCTTTATGAATACCGTTGGGATACTTGTTGAAGTCGGTCATTGCTGACGAGCCACTCACCACAGAGTTGGTCCAGTCTTAACGTCGCTTTAGTTGTGCCAACTGGGTTATCTTTTCGCGGCATGGCATCAGCATCTCTATAGTTGTTGAGATGCGATCCAAGCACGGCTCGTTGTTTAGAGCGTATTCGTATGCCTGTTCTTACCGCTGAGGAGTGAAGGAATTCAATACACCAAACTAAAATCAAAAAGCCAATAAATCACTTTACGAGTGCGATTGTTGTGGCGTTTTTGTGTTGTCAGGGTGCTGATGGGGGAGTGAGTCAGGTGGAACTTGTCCATAAGGTTTGCTCAACTGTCCATTTGTGGTTGTGCATCCGTTGCGTGCGCTGTCTTGGTAGGCTTGAGGCGCTGTTGGCCTTGTTGTGGCTGCACGTCGCGTGAAAATTCATGTTCTTGCTGAACAGAGCCTGTGTTGTTAGAGCAGTATAACCCTGTTTTGGGGGCTGTTGTATGTATGTCGTGGGCATTCCCTAATAGAAGCAGTAGTAGCTTTTTTTGAGCGCGTCGTTGTTTACATGTTTGTTATACGTATTCAAGTCGCTAGTCAGTGATGGTGACAATGGCATTCGGCTTGAAGTTCAAAAATAAACGTCAGCAAACGGTACATTTTGTCACTTCTGTTTTCGACTTTACTCCATTAGGGACAAGTTTGTGCTCTGTCACTAATCCGTGACCCACCTGGAGGTTTTAATCATTGCCATATTGTTCTTTATCTCTGATTAGGATAATTATGGTAGGAAACTAATGCGTAAAACCATGATTATTAAGAAATCTACTTTATCTACAAGTCCATTAATTCCGTTAATCTTCCCCTTCCGTGTATTACATGGATGTCACACCGGTCTTTAGTTCGGGTTCGATGCCGCTACTGGGCAATCATCAATGGATAACGGTTCACCACGCCTTGCATGTGGGCGTTGTGGTAGAAGTTGGCAGCGTAAATTAGTGGTTTTGTTTATAGGTTTCTTCTACAAAGAACTTGTGTTGAGTCGTAGAATTCGGGAGTAGACAGTCCGCTTTGTTCTGACATCAATCATAGGGATGAGGTCTGGTCAGCGGGTCCGCATTGTAACCAGTTAATGTTGTTTTTGAGGTTTTACTTGGCCCAAAAAGTGGTACGAGCCCACTTTGGGCCCATATTGATGCCAATTGACAGTTCGTATCTAGGGTCGATGCGGTCGCCTTCAGTATTTACAGCATGCCATCCAGACCGCCGATGACCCTCCCAAACACTTGTCCTGGTAGTGGCTAATGTTCATGCCGTGAATGTGGCCGTGCGTTCGCATTGTATGTAGTAGCCGTCTGTGCTTTAGCTAAGAACGGGCTTAATGTGCACGCTAAATGATAAGTAATTTTCATGAATGCAGTTACAAAACATCAGGAGGCGCAATATTATCTTCTCACTATTCTCTAATTCTGGAAAAAAGATTTTGCAAATTTATAGGTGATTGCTAATTGTCTCTATTGGTGCGTTAGAAGATAGTGAAAGTTGCGGCGCATACTTTGTTTTATGGCCTGTGAATTAACCTGCACCCAGGGCGACGTATTTTGTCAAGTCCCATTTATAAAGCTCGTGTCTTTACAGTGCGTTCCACAGCCTTCAGAGTAACGCCTGCATCACGCGCCGAGTGGCACCCCTGTCTGTATCAAAGCCCAAAAGTTGAATAAGAATGTCTCTGAACTAAAGCATGTTTGACATGTTTAGTGAGTCAGTTTCAAGTTTAATAAAGTTCATTTTGCGGCCCATTGTGCGGAGGTAGATGCCCAAGGTCCATAATTCCTCTTAACACCACGCCTTATTGGAGCATTGCTCACCGTTGTGGAATCGATGATGTTTAGTACATGTACAGTTTCTGCTGAAGTGTGTCGATGGCGTGCGGCCTGCCAGGTTTGATGTTGTTGGAGGCTGTTTGTTGGCAAGCCGTTTGAGAGTTACGCTTTCGTATTTGGTGCGCAGAAGCAGCAAAGGACAGTTGCGGTGAAGGTCGGACAATGCTCGGAACGTTGCACGAAAGGTAATTGTTGTTTGTTGTATCCCGCCCACATAAGGCACAACTCGTGAACCCCATTACGGCAAACAGCCACGCCACGGCCGATACCAACGGGCTGTGTGTCTCGCCAAAGCACCAGCTTAAGAGTGCGAAAAGTTTGATAACGTCCATTTTAGTTAGCTATACTCTTTGCATCTGAAAATAATGGCCAGAATGGTTGCTAATACCAATGGCAAAGGACAATAAAGATAGGAAAACAATGTGCTGGATTGATTTGAGCCAGTCCCAGGCCATTAATAGTTGTGCGCCGTAGGTATTATGCCTTGAATGCAGTAAGGACATTGTGTCGAGAATGCTCTCGCACTTTGCGACCATCAACGCCATAACGTTGAGAGACGTCTCTGGCTATTCTGGCAGTGAGTATGGCCACAGTGTTGTTAGTCGTGCAAAGGTTCACCAAAGCACCGAGTAGGCGTTACTTACCCTTCCCTCGTCTCCCTGCTCTGCCATTGATGTGGGCTGAGAGCTTAATTTGACAACATAATCCACCCACCATTCATACGGATAATCCCGAGCAGGCCTCCTGCCAGTACGCCGGTGATGATGATGAGTTCGCCCATGCCAATACTTCCTTGGCCCATGACCAACCAACCAAAGAGGTCAAAGCCCCATTCCAAATGCCAATGATGCTGGTCATGGCTAAGCCAAGAGTTAGCACAGCCATCATGCCTGAAGTGTAGCCATAATAACCCGCAACGGGGCAAGATGTTGAGATATTGAATGGAAGGCAGACTGTGCGAACTTTCGATACCAAAGCTCTATGAAGGTAGAGGCGCCAAATGCTGGCGGCAGTGGGGCATAATCGATGTAGATGTTAAACAAGAACGCCCTTTCATTCGGCAGTCTTGTGTGTTGCTGCGGCTTATGGTGTGTCGGAAGAAACGAAAGGTTGTCGCCAAAACGAGCTGCCCACCACTATTCCTGTCATTAAGACTGATACCTGTGTTTTGGGCTATGCCCACGCAACAGTATGGAGGGCAACGTGATATTCCAAATCGGCCATTCCTTGCTGGGTTGAGCGAGGCTGCCGCAAGTGAAGATGCCCGCGCAAAGCGTTTGGTAGAGCGTTGGCGCGGCTTCCACCATGGCGTCGATGCTACTCATTTGTTTGGCTGGAATTGGCAAAAAGCCCACAAACGAATATCCAGCCAGCATAAGCATCATAGTTGGTGCTACCTTTGCTAAATATAATTGGCGTTCAACAGGGGCTTGCCTGTGGATGTGGCGGATGGCATACTCTGAAACCGCGGTGCCTACGGTTATGGGGTACCCTTTTGAAGTCGCCCTGCCAGTAATAGAAGTGGACGAGATACATCACAATAAAGACGATTGAAGTATCCTAAAGCCAATAGTCCTTTCTTGTTTGAGATATGGTCTGCGTGCTGTTACATTTGGGCGACGGCATTGGCGCATCGTCTCTTTATTATTTTGTTATCCTGTCAGGCATGTGGCGTTTGGCTCGATGGCGTTCTACACAGCTAGTTGAAAATACAAAGGCGGTGGGTAAATCCACCCTTTGTTGCGGTTGTCAGCTTGCTGTCTGTCGTTATGCTAGTTACGTATGAGGCAACCTGCTGGTAGCATACCCGTTTTGGGTACCGACAGGCTGCGCAAGCAGCTTCCTTAATCTGTATCACTGCTGGTGCATTAAAAGTACGCGACAACGCCCACTCTTTACGCGAATGTGATGCTGAAGGTACATAGTTTGTGAATGTCAGCATCTGTTACGCCGAATGGCACGTTAGAGTTTCTGTGTTCGGCGACAAAACCCGTTCTCTTTGTAAGAAGCCTGCTGGCATGTAGTTAATGGGCTGCATTTTCTTTTTAAGACGACGATTTGAATAATGTGTCTATGCAAGCATAACCCCGTATGTAAGCGTATGAGTAACAAGAAATGAGACAGTTTCCTGTTTGGTTGGCACTCAGCGTTCTTGCCCACCATGTCGCAGCCTCCATTATCTGCACGTTGCGTCTGTTGGCTCAGGTAAAAAAAAATTCCCAATGATGTGCGCTGAATTGAATGTGATGTAACAGTAATTTGTGGGTTTTAAAGTAACTCTCTAAGGATGTTTGCATAAATCGATGCTTACCAGTCTCAAGGCGGTGATTCATTGCCGGTGATTTTGATATGGGAAATGTCGTTCATGTAAGGGGTCTTTAAAACCCATTTCGCGGTTCTTCGGTTGCTTCACTAAACCACTTTGCCGTCTTTCATTTGCTTTACAAATCAATATTTCTTTCTCGTTGTTGGCAATCACTGAGTATTTTAGCGGCGGTATCCACTGGCTAGGGAATTTGACCATAGAAAGAGAGATACTGAAGATCGCGACATGTACGAATCGAGTTAACGCAAATGGATGCTGCGTTCGTGCATTTATCAGTGAAAGTGCGTGTTAAGAACGAAGCTGAGATTACATCTGCCGGATTGCCGGGATTGAGTCCCAGGCAATGGTTCACCTGTTTCACGAAAGTTTCAGAATCTCAAAACGGTCGTAATATATAATCCACTGATTAACGTGTCGCGCCTTAACCTCAGCAGCCTTTAATGCCCTCTTCAATTTTCCTTAATAGGCTTCCGACCGTGTTGGGAACGACGAGATAAAAACGTGTACGACTTGTTGGTGGCTAAGGCACTGGGTATGTCAGTTGATAATAATGCTTCAATACCTTTCCACTTTTCTGGCAAATTTGACAAAGAAGGGTTATGAAGTTACCTTGTCACCTGGCTCCAACTGACACGCTCAAGCACCTCTATGAGTTATCCTTTAACCTATTTTGCTGCCTATGGAGGCGTTGTAATCGGGGCAAAATACAAAAACATCTTCCTAATAATTAACTGTGTGTAAGCTATTTTCAACTTCAATGTAACAAATAGTGTATGCATTGACAAAATATTTGGGAAAAATATAAACGATTTTAAATAGATTGTGGGATAGAACTCCCTTGTTGAATAGGATAAAGAGGACACGCTTATGTGTCCCTTCTTATTGTGTGTGTGATATTTATCACTTTGTTCAAGGCTAGCTTGAAAGCTTTGGGGGTTGTTAACGGCGAGTCGGCAAGAACCTTACGGTTGATTTCGATACCTGACCTGGTGCAGTCGCTCCCATGAGGGTAGAGTAGGCTCGCGTTTCTCCAAGCGAGCGGCAGCGATGTCGCTGAATCCACGAGCGCGGAACGTACGCTCTTTGTTGCGACGGTCGCGGTGGTGGCGTAGGTGTGTAAGACCTCCCAGGGGTGTGGCTACGGTCCAGAAACATTCTTCTCTGTCACCATAGTAGCCTGCAGCAGCTTTAAAATTCTAGTTCTTCTTGGCTTTAGAAGCAAACTATGATTGAAGCTGATCTTGGCATGCTATTTCTTGACTTAAAAATGTTCTGACTCATCGTTTAACGCAAAGCAGCAAGTCGCGTACCTGCTTCATGTCCGTCACGATCAACGAGCGTTGAGTGTACCAGGGAGTTTCTCTTTTTGCTTCTTTGTCTTCTTAGTCGTAAGATGTGACTGTGGTAAGCATGTTTCTCTTTAATCTCACCCGTACCGGTGGAAACGGAAATCTCTTCTTTGCGCGAGTGTCTCTTACTTTTGGCATGTTGTTTATTTGTTATTTATATATGGTGGCAACGCATATACCCGGCGTTACGTGCACCTCGTTCTTGTCTGTGTGTGCTGTTTTGGCAAGCTATGTTTATTCTGCTTGTGACTGTGAGCACGCTTCGCCGTTCTTTGCGCGTTGGCGAACAGATCCGTTGTCAGTGCTGTTGCAGTTTCTGTCTCAGCTTTGCGGTTTGCATTTCGCTCTCGCGTCTTTCGCGGTCCATCTTTTGCTGGCTCTTCACTGCGCCTGCTTTTCTTGGGAGCGATGTATAGGAACATCTTCTTGCTCTGAGAGGTGCGGGCATCTGTTCCACCTCTGCCGTATTCTTCCAAGTCGTTGGCAAAAGCGCAGGAGCAGCACTTCGCCTTGCTCTTTTGAAGAGAATGGACGTGGCCACGGAAGAAAACGTAAAGCCCCTAACCTTTGTTGCCAGCATCCAAAGAAATTTCTTTATGTGCTTAAGTTTGACGGTTGGCAGTCGTGCTCATCGGTTTGCAGGTCCAAACCTGATTTCCTTTCACTCCACACCTTCACTTGCTTGGCTTTTCATTTTCACTGCGTGCTTCTTTTGCTGATAGAGGAATCGTGAATAGTCGACGATGCGACAAACGTGGGAGGTTGACGCGTTGGGTGATATTTCCACCAGTCCACTCCTGGCTGCGTGCCATGTCGAGTGCTTGACGTGTGGGCATAACAGTGAAAGCCGCCTTTCGTTTTACGATGCGTACCTTCCCTGCGCGTATCTGCTCGTTTACGCGATACCGGTTCTATTCTTCTCATCTCTTCATTCAACAATATTATGATAAGCTGGCTTGCAAAAGGCACAGATTTTCAGCGCAACAAAGGCAAAATAATTCCTTGATTATTTTATATGCGGTACGTGTATACTAATTAAGCGTCTTGTTCTAGTACTTTTCTGACACTAGTCGAGCAGTTGTTAGTGAAAGGGACGTGTGTACGAAAATATAAAAGCTTGTGCGATCTTGTTGGTCTGTTAACATTCGCAGGTGCATGTTGCGCAAGTGTGGAGACCATGTTCAGCAGATGCTTTCGTTTGCTAATTTGAAACGAACGTGAGAAATGCCAAGGTAAAACAGCCTTTTGCTCGGTGACTTCTACGCTTTAAACGAGTACTGTCGTGCTCATACGTTTCGTCGTTGGGATGGATGTCGGTGGTGCAGCAGTGTGGGCGAGCCACTTCGTGAATTGATACGCTGTGCAAAACTCTTCCATCGTCGCCGGGTGGCTTGTTCTGCCCGCCGCCTTGCTTTCTCATCGAGGCTCTGGAGTCCCTCGGCGGCTTCTTTTTCGCCATTAACGCAACCGCGCGTAGGCACCGCGCTTTAACTCGTTGTCGCGTATTTTACGGGCCAGGCCCTGCCGGTTGCGTACGCCGAGCGTTGCAGCGAACGCCAACGCGCTGTTCAAAGTATTAGCAGCCACGCGCTGTGCGTAGTCGTTGTACTCTCGAGATGGGCAGAATAGCCCACTTGGTCGGGGATGAGCCACAGGTGGGAAGTGCTGCTGGTGTGTTCTATAAGCAACGGCCGATGAGCGTCTCCACTGGAGCAAAGAGGTGCTCGGTGAACCATCACGGGCGTGGCTTCGATCAGTGTCTTCGGCAGTGTATTCCAGCTTTAGCGTTCGGGCAGGTTATAGTCTACGTACTGTTGCTCAACTGCCAGCGGCGTCCGATGGCGTCTTTCACCATGAAGTCGAGTTTACAGGACCGCAGAAAAGCGGCAGCCTCGCCATATCGCAATCTTTGCGTCGAGTGCTTTTCTTTGCGAAAGGCGTCCGATAATAGCCTGTTCGCTTTCTTCCCACACATCATCCGGAACCGGTATACTTTGGTGGTATCCTTCGGGTCGCTTTCAAATAATCTGCGCTTCAGAAAGTTTTCGACTAAGGAAGATTTTGAATACCCGGCTTGGATGATGTCCATCACGCGTAGGGAACTCGTTTCTGCCTGTTCGACGACAGGTGAAAGATGTGGTGCGTCGTCTTGTGTAAACGAGCGAACGCGATGTTAGTCCACGTGCAACTCGCCACTCTTTTCGTAGCGCGATAAACCGTGCGGGCTCTGCGATACCTACGCAGTGGGTCTTCGCCTGAACGGGGTTTCCATGCAAACTACCTCACAGTGACTATGGTGGCAGTTCATGGGTTTGAGCACGCTACTTTCGTCTTCTTCGGGCGTATGTGTGGGTTGGAACGAATCTTTGCCATAGTGTGCGTATAGTGCCCGAAGCTAACGTGTAGAGGTTCTGCTGCCGATGTGCGGTGCAAATTACTTCTTGATAAACCGTAAAGCGCTTTCTGTATCTCAGCGCAACATGTCTCTGCGAAGCGTCGGCGTAGTTCCTGTGCACTTTTGCAGCTAGACCAGGCAAAGCCTTTGCCCACGCAAGTTCCGGAGAACATGAAAGAGTTCCATTCTCTCCCAATCTCTTGCGGTGGTCGTTTCAAGCTTGGCCTCTTCAAGCATAACGAGATACTCGTCGAGCATCTTTTCTTTGGGACTGATGCCGTGAGATGCGCTAGCTGGTCTTTCCTGTAGCGTCGCCACGCCAGAATGCGCGCTGCCACGCGCCGTGACGTTTAACTGGCCTTGACATGCCAGTGGACGTGAGGTGTGGGCCACGGCAGAAAGGTCGCAAACTCACGCTCTGCAGCAGGTAGGTAGAGATGGTTCACGTCTCTTCCAAATCGAGGTCGACATGCTCGCACTTATGTATCCTGTCGTCTGTCGGCGCTTCAAACTCTTTCAGGGCACATCGGCTTTCGACACCTCGCGACGCACGATAGCCTCTCGTCTCTCTTGTGATCCCGCGCATCTTCTGCTTCTATTTTAGGGAAGTCGTATCTCGCTTACCGATGGGCGTTCCGTCTTTGGTCATTACGTCGTAGAAGAAACCGTTTTCTACGCAGGACCGAGCCGAACTGTGGCGCCAGGGTAGAGCGCTCGCAGGGCTTCTGCGCGGGTGAGCCGACGAATGCCAGAAACGTGCTTACCTTCCTCGTCTTCCCATTTGTAAAGCGCGATCGTTGCGTCTTCGTTTATGGGGCGGTTAAGTCTGCGGTGGTTTGCGTCTACTGCCAATCGAAAGCACGTCGCGCGCTAAGGCTGGCGAGATGCTCTTCATTACCAGCCGGTAATGCCTCGTACTTCGCGGATGCAGCCCGTCGGAAATGTGTACTTTTATCATATACCTTTTGTCGATTTATTGTCGTTTTTGATTCGCACACGATTTCTCTTTTTACATCGCGCGGTGAGGTTAGGCTAAATATGGCACGTGGCGTGGGCGTTAGCTGTGCTTTTGTGCGCAGTGCTGGAACGCTAAAATTCGCTCGTGAAATGGAACTTTGAGGTTGTTCCGAAATCTTAAGGTGCGCTATGCTCAGTACTGTGAGCCGAGTCGGCTCAGAAATACGTCGCGCCCTTCGCGGTCTTTGGCCATATCACTGGGTACTGCGTTTCTTGAAAGTTCTCCAGTTCTTTCGAGGTCGCATCGGGACTCTATCCAGCAGGCTTTGTGCGGGTGAACTGCTCCAACGGCACTTGGCGTTGTACTCCATTTTTGCAGGCGATACTCTGACATCTGAACTGCAGCTGTCCCACCGTGCCGATGATTTTGCGCCGTTGAATTGGTTGACAGAAACGTTGCGCCACGCCTCGTCCATTGCTGTTCGATACCCTTGTTCAGTTGCTTTGGCCTTCTACTGGGGTCGTCGTTTCTCGACATACTTTGAACATCTGTGGCGAGAACGATGGCAAACCGCGGAAGTGCAGCAGCTTTCTCCTTCGTTAAGCGTGTCGCCAATCGCCGTATGCCGTTATCGGGTAGAGCGATAATGTCGCCAGCATAGGCCTCGTCTGTGGTGCTCTTTGCGTTTGCGCCATGAACTGTGTCGGACTGCTGAAAGCGCAGTGTTTCTGTCGAGTCGTACGTGTCTGATAGGGCTGGTTTCGCACAAACTTACTTACCGCTGCATATCTTGCAGGGAAATGCGATGCACGAGCGGTGGTTGGGGTCGATGTGCTGTTATCTTTGAGTACCGTGTAAAACTTTGGCTCAGTGGGCTGCACTTTCGCGCTCCTCGACCTGGCGTGCTGGCCTGCTAGGAGCACCTGCACGAAAACAATTTGAGCAGTTCTTGCACCCCAAAGTTAAGCTGAGTGCACCACCGAAGAACACGGCGCAACGTGCTCGCGATAGGTGTTTCACGACAAACTCAGTAAACGCCGTCTACCAGTTCCCAAAGTCGTCGCGTAGTTTCTGGGCATCTTGGTCGCCCATATGTCCGTTTGGTTCGTCGCTGCTACGTCTGCCTCCACCTTTTAAAAGTAGCACCGTTGCTTGTCGGCGTGAACAGTGCAACTGGTTTTCGTAGATATTGAATACACTGAAAGCGTGTCGCCTTGGTTGATGGGCCACGAGAGTGCCTGATACCTTTATCTGCAGTTCTCTTCTGGCTCGTCAGCAAAGGACTCAGAAAGGTGTCGTCCTTCGCGTTCGCATCTTTATTGATAAAGATAATCACTGGGTGTTTGTCTGGCATTCGGCAAACCTCCATCGCTTTGCGCGTTTGACCGTTTCTGACGACCTTTGGCCGAATCCACAACGATGATGGCGAGATCTACGCCGTTAGCGTGTGCGATATGTGTCTGTGCGAAATAGCGGTGTCGACCTGCGTGTCCAGGATATTCACCTTATGCCAGCCTCGTAGTCGAACTCCATCACCGAGGGTAGAAAACTGCAGCACGCAGCTTTCATCGTCCCATCCAGTCGGATGTGGCCGTCTTTCTTATCTTATTGCTTTTACTGCTCCGGCCACCTAGTATCTGTCCGCCGAACAGCAAAAACTTTCTCGTGAGTGTTGTCTTTTCACCTGCGTCGGGGTGCAGAGATGATGGCAAAGGCGCGTCTTCTTTCTATTTCAGCCATTTGTTTACCCTGTGTTCTGTCTGGATTTGTACAGGTTTATCGTGTTAACGTGTTTGACGATACCGATGGTTTCAGTTTACAGGCCGTTACGCTGTTAACCGTGTTCATTTCTGTGATTAAAGTTTGGCGACACACTTATGGCCGACGACTTCCCCAGTGGATACTGCAATGCGGTAAGCCAGCCTTAATCTTTCGTCTTTGTCACAGCACGCCATACGCAGGGCGACAGGCTGTGGTGCTCGGCGCGTGCAGGGCGATTGCATGCGTGTGTTCCCGCATAGGCGGTGTATAAGCTCTTGGTAGTCGTACCATTAGCTCGTTTACGCCCTCGTTCGAGAAAAGTGGTAACACCATGAGCTTTCATTCTGTCTATGGCCGTCATTATCGCGCAATGCTAGGTCAGCGAGCGTAGGCTGGTGTACCCACTTGGTCGAAGATAACGCCCAGTTGTTCGCGTTCTCTCCTGCTAAGCGAATCATTGTTTCTACGAAGTTGTCCAAACTCGCTGCACAGCCAAGCCGTTCTGATAATCGCATGGCGTGTCTAGGGTGCACGGCTTGTTCGCCTTCAGCTTCTGGTTTGTCGCTTAAAACGCTGTGGGGCAAGGGCTCGTCGTGTTTTCACGTGTGGCGTGACGCGGCAGTGCCGTAATGAGGGCGTAATCGGCGAGACACCTGCACCATCCATCCGCCTGGTTTGCCCGCCAGCTCAGCTACAGAAAGGCGCGTGCGTCTGCGTTTAGTTTCGCGCCTTCGGTTGCGAGTGAGGTCGCTTTGCAGCCTTTGGTTCTGCGACCGTATAGGCAGCGCGGTTACGACGCGCTACATCGATTGGCTTCTAACAGCGCTCAGTGGCGTTTTACGCGTCGATGATGTTCTCAGTCGCTAACGCCGGTGTTAAAGCCGCGTGGTACTAGTGCATACTGCACGTTTGTCAGCAACTGTATTTCGTTCCCTGCTGGCCGTTGCAGCCAGCATCGACGTCGTCATTATGCGGCGTTATGTTTTGTTCGTCTTCAAAACCAGTCCTTCAACGCTCGTCTTTCTGATACAGTCGTCAAGCATTCCGCCAAAGGTGTGTCAACATTGGCTGTCATTGCAGCGTCGTCATCTCTTTGTCTTTCAGTCTGCAGCAACATTACGCCATAAAAGCGGCATCGAGACATGTGTTTTCAATCTCGTTCTACTTGCTTTGCCGCCCTTTGTTGCGTGAGTTCCGTGCAATGAAAGGGCAGCACTTATGGTATGCCGGCAATGTAGAAGCGTTTAGCACTTTGCATCAGCTGGTCTGTAGGTACCATCGGGTCATAACTGTATCGATGGCGTTAATTTTGCAGATGTCACGTTCGCGCCTACCTTCTGGGTTCATCATGGCGCACCAGATTGCCGCACCAGTCGAGCAGCATGTCTTCTTTTTGTTCGGCGGTATGGTCAAACTTGTCTATGTATTCGTGCCTGATGCGTTGCAACGAACAGCCGTATGCGCGTATCAGGTCTTCTATTTGCCACATATATAATATGTGTTCGGCAATGCTTTTTCTCTTAAGTTGTTTTGAAGGATGTACATTTCTTGATGTTTGCTAGGGATGAATAGGCCACTCCTTATTATATATAGTAGGGCATAAAACGGCTACAAGCGGGTGGTGCGCGTCGGTATTCGAAAGTGTGAGATTGAATATCGTAGCAGTAGGAATATCACCGAAAAGATGATAACCACGCTGCCGATAATCTTGTTGATGAGTACAATGCCGTCTTTATCGAACTGCGCGCGCACTTTAGTCGATAAGCCAAAAGCCCGAACCACCATATCAGTGCGCCCAAAACAATGCCTGTATATCCGCTACCATCAGCCACGACCTGTTGAGAACAACAAGCAACTGCGCGAAGGTGGCGCAGAAGAGGATATGATGAGTGGATTGGAGAAAGTAAATGAGAAAGCGGTTATGCCATTGTATCAATGTGCTTACCCCGCTTACTCGCTGTAATGCACTTTCTTGGTGGGATTAGACTGAAACAGTAAAATCCCAAACAACATCAGCAGTACACTTCCCGATATTTTAAGAGCGAAAGCGTGCATATGGAGCGGTGATGAGGATCCATGATGAAAACCTCATACCATAACCTGTAAACTCAAGGCGTATCATATCGCTTACCGCCGCACCAATGCCTGGTGATAAAAGCTATACCATCTGCCTTTGTTCAGGGTTCTGCTGAACGCAAAAGGACTCCGCAGGCCCCATCGCAGAGGCAATAAGACCAATAAGTATTCCCTTGAATACAATGTCTACAATATCTATATGAAGAAAAGTGTACAGGGCATAACTGGATGCAAAACTGCATCTGCTTGAATTGGAGCACCATTTTCAACTTATATAAGTTTGTGTTATTCCATATTTTTCCTTAACTTTGTCAACAGCTTAATTTAAGGCTAAATACAAGGTACTGAGACCAAAAAGATGAGTGCTAACATGGCCATCATAAAGGTGACAAGCTTTAAAGCCTATGTCAATCGACGAAAAGCAAACAATTATTACTAAACTATAAGGACACAACATGAGTGGATCAGAAGAACTGAAACCATACGTGATTGGTTTGAGACTTGGGTGGAACAGAAACTCCTGTATTCGGTATCGTTGATGGCGAGGGCGAAATTATGCACTACGGCCATTAAGACACAAAGCCCATGCAGACGTAGAGGACTCATGTTAAGGCATCGCTCGACGCACTGCACGTTATCATTGAGCAAGTAGGTGGTATTCAAAACCATTAAGGCAATGGTATCGGGGCGCCTAACGGCACTACTCAGCAAAGGCACGATAGAGTTTCCGCCCTCAACTTGGCTTGACACAATGGCGTTGTTCCTCCTTGCCGATATGTTCTCCAAAAGGGCTCGGCTTGGCATCTGTTGCGCCACCAACGATGCTAATGCTGCCGCCATTGGCGAAATGATTTTATGGTGCTGCGCGTGGCGCGAAAAACTCTCATCGTTATTACGCGCTGAGCACGGGCGTTGGCTCCAGCATCGTTATCACGGGCAAGTGGTGCGCGAGGCTTGACGGCTTTGCGGCGAGGTTAGGACACGTTATCGCCCAAAGAGAAGGCGGACGCAGCTGTGGTTGTGGTCGCGCTTTGGTTGTTTGGAAACCCATTGCTCGGCAACGGGTGTGGCACGTTCGGCACGCGAGTTCTTGGAGAAAAGCTTCAGCCCTCTGAACTTCGCGACTTTGAAACCTGAAGAAATTACATCGCTTGATGTGTCGCTTTGCGGCCGCGAAGGGAGCGACAAATTGGCGTCGACGTTTACGAGTTCACTGTGGCAAGATGCTTGGCTGTGGCGTGGCAGACTTCGCTGCTTTCCTCGTCACCACAGAGGCATTTATCTTCTTTCGGCGGACTGACCAAAGCCGGCGATTTGCTGATGAAACCGCTTAAAAAGGCATACGATGAGAACGTATTGAAGATTTTCAAAAGGACAGGGGCAAGTTCCTACCATTATGGCGGCGCTGAAGGCTCTTCTGCTGCCGTTCTTGGCGCATGAGTGCCGTGGGATGATTTATAAATAATGCTTCTTGTTAAGCAATATCATTTAGAACTCTAAGTAGGTGAGCTTTAGTTTATGAGTTTTCAGCTTTTCGAGCTTAACGGGCGGTGGGTTCGTTGGTTTTCAGCTGGAAAATCGATTCGACCTCAACAACCAAAAGCTCACCAACTTTAAAGTATATCCACTAAGAAAACCCAATAGCCTACAAACCATCAACGCGTGTTGGGAGTAACGCATTCTTATAATTTAGTTGCGGTAGGCTAACTTAACAAGGAACTTGTTAGCTTTATTCGTTCTTTAACCTATCAACCTGACAACCTGTCCACAGGCCAGCTTTGTCAACTCGTCTTTCCGTTTAGTTGTTATAACCCAAAAAGGATTGGCTTTGAATTAAACATGTCTTATGCTGAATTTGCACATGAACCAACTAACGCCCAACAACTCCCCAAGGATCAATTCTACAACACACCACCCCACAAGCTCATCAACCCACCAACTCATCAGCTCGAAAGCTTTGTCACATCTAAAACTTAAAATTTTTGTCTTTTATTTTACAATTGCGCTTTAAATTTCGCTTCGTTTTAGCGGGAAATACAGGTTGAAAAGTATGTAAAGTCTACCATTTATAACCTTTGCTTCTTGGTACTTGTCTGTTAAGTCATCAACCTGCATTTTGCACCATTTTGGCTTTCTAGTTCGGTTGCCACTCCGTATTTTTCAACTCCATTACTCGCTTTTAGCCCCTAAAACCCTACTTTTAACGGCTATTTTGCCCTTTTTAGACATGTGTTTCATGGTTCTAAAAGGTTTTGTTTATGCCATTACTGTGGATGTTTATGCGTAATTGTCTCGCATTTAGTGCCAAATCGCACTGCCATTTTAGCACTCAAAATGCCTTGCGTTTAGCACCAAAACGCATTCCATTTAGCACCACAAAACGCACTGTAATTTGCACACAAACGCACTGCATTTAGCAGCAAATAGCTCCGAAATAGGTGCAAATGGCGTTTTTGTTTAAATAAATATTCATTTTTCCCCATGCACATGCCACCCCTATTTTGCATCAAACAAACCTTCGCGAGAATCGATTTTTGCGGCAAGGTTGGCGATTGGTGGACGAAAATGGCACTTATAATGCTAAAATTCCGACTAAAATATAGACAAAATATTGCATCGCATATGCGTACGTATGGCAGTGGCGTGGAAAACATGTAGCTTGCGAGGGCGCAGTGTGGGCGGTTGCGGCCATGCTGCTCGTGTACAATGTCAACAGCACCATGTAAACACATGAGTAATTGGGCATCGACAAGCGGTTTTTCGCGCTGTGGAGACAGCATTGAATAGCTTCCGCCCGATCACTATTTGAGAGTAGACCATGTTGCCATAGACAAATGAGGCCGAATTTGAGATTTCATCGTATTTTTCCGTCACGTCGTACATGCGCGGGTGTTTGTCTTGGTTTTTACGGCACAAAGGCAAAAACTCGCTCAATTTATACAAATACCAAAAAGTATAAACGGATTAAAATGTCTATTTTGCTGTTTGATATAAGTAATGCGTAATAAATGCTAGGGGTTGGGATGCTTAATTATTTCAAATAGTAATTACCACGGCTTTAGTAGGCGTTAATATGATATTCGCGTATGTTAAATTGGGATAAAGAAAGGTGGTGATGTTGCAGTGTTTTTAAATATTTGCGCCTATATTTGCAAACGGAAAGCTGAAGACAAGACAAAAATAGTAATTTAATAAAAAGAAAGAAACAATGAAAAGTATTCACAGTACCTCATTGGCGGATTATGCTTGCTTTCTGTTGCATTCTCTGCCGGTTCATTTATGAAGGTTAATGCCGCATCAGCATCTCCGGCGATGCCTGCACAACCTGTAGACCTTACCTTTGCCGCAGAAAAAGCACTGCCCGCCGTTGTGGCCTATACGGTATGTTCAAAACTCAAAGGTTGAAACCGTAGAAGTGGAGAGCGACCCATTTAGCGACTTCTTTGGCGATTTTTTTGGAAGTCCAGGACGAGGCAATGGTGGAAAACAAAAACGACAAGTGCAAACCCCGAAGCGCGAAGCAACTGGTTCGGGTGTTATCATATCGGCAGACGGCTATATCGTAACTAACAACCACGTGGTTGAAGGTGCCGACCAACTTACGGTAACCCTAAACGATAATAGGGAGTTTTCTGCTCGCATTATTGGCACGGACAAAAGCACAGACCTTGCGCTGATTAAGATAGATGGAAAGAACTTGCCCACCTTACCTATTGGAGATTCCGACAAGCTGAAAGTGGGCGAGTGGGTGTTGGCCGTTGGAAACCCCTTTAATCTCAACTCAACTGTCACAGCCGGTATCGTTAGTGCTAAGGCGCGCTCGTTGGGCAGCAACCCCATCGAGTCGTTCATCCAGACCGATGCGGCCATCAATCAGGGCAATTCGGGTGGTGCGCTCGTTAATACCCAAGGCGAATTGGTGGGCATTAATGCCATGCTCTATTCGCAAACAGGTTCGTATAGCGGCTATGGATTTGCCATTCCCACAACCATCATGAATAAGGTGGTGGCCGACATCAAGCAATATGGTAGCGTTCAACGTGCCGTTATGGGTATTAAAGGTAGCGACGTGCGCATTTACCTCGACATTGAAAAGGAGAAAGGCAAAGAACACGACCTCGGAACAAACGATGGTATATATGTTGATTCGGTTGAAGACGGTGGCGCAGGCTCGGCTGTTGGGTTGAAGTCTGGCGACGTTATCGTGGCTGCCGACGGAAGAAAGCTTACCAAGATGGCCGAGCTTCAAGAATTGCTTTTCGGGCAAAAAGCCTGGCGACAAGATCACCATTACTTACTTGCGTAATAAGAAGAAAACCACTGCTACGGCCACTTTGAAGAATGCTCAGGGCAACACGAAGGTGATGAAGAGCGCCGATCTAGACATTCTTGGCGGCAACTTCAAGGAAATTAACGACGAACAAAAACGACAACTCAATATAAGCACGGGCTTGGAAGTTATAAGGGTGAACAATGGTGCGCTTAAAGATGCTGGCGTTGCCAAAGGGACTTTATCATCCAGAAGGTTAACGAACAGATAATCAAGTCGACTGACGACTTGCAGAAAGCCGTTAAGGAGGCATCGACAAGCAAAGACCCTGTGCTTTACATACAAGGCATTTACCCAACAGGCAAGAAGGCTTATTTTGCTGTGGTGGTGGGCAACTAACAAATAAATGTTGTAAACAGCTGTTGTGTAACTTGTGTTATAAGTCATATATATAAATGTGAGGCTGATAACACATGTACCCAAAAACGGAGAACTCTATGGGCTTGTCCGTTGTGCCTGTTAGGTGTAAACCAACAGCAGAGGCAGACAATAACAAAACTTTTTAAGAGCCGCATCCACTCTGTAAAAAGGTGAGATGTGGCTCTTTCAATGCATGTGCAAGGAAATCAGTGATGTTAACCACCATCAGCCCACGTTGCTGCTTGTATCTGCGTTGCCAAAATAATGTATAGGGGTGGGGTTAAAACAGCTTTTTCAGAGCTTTGTCGGCGGGCGCGGCCAGTTCTTTAAGCTTTTCTTCAAGGTCCTCGTTGGGGTGCAGTCCAAGCTTCTTCCTCACATTTCACGCACGGTACTGACGTTTGTTGTGGTTTTTCCCATAATTAGCGCAATTTCGCCAAGCGTTTTCCCTTCAACGACGAGCCTGCTCACTTCTAGTTCGGTTTGCGTGAGGCTGGGAAAGCATTTGCTTAATTCAAGTTGTTGGGCGTCGTGTCTTTTCTTCAAGACCATTGCAGCATGGATTAGGTTGTGTTTTGATTGCTCGTTAAGTTGGCTTAAAAGCATGTCTACATGCTGGTTATTGGGCTCTTTGGCACGGCATATTTGTAAATAGGCAATCAATTCGCTTTGGTTCATATTGAAAGCGGTGAGTATCGAGTTGTGTGTGTCTTGATAATCTTTGTTTTCTTGCTGCATCTTGTGCATGCCTCGTTGGCTGATGATGGCCAATGCACAAGTGAAAATGCAGAGTAGTGCGAAAAGTAGCGCGATTTGCGGGTCTATGGCGTTGTCGTCGTATAGGGTCACAAAGAGCAACGTGGCTATGTTTAAAGCCGTAACTAGAACCGGAACTTGGCGGATGAAGCCCAAGGCTAGGTAAAGTAGGATGGTGTACGAACCTACTTGGTAATAGATGACCATAGCTTCGTAGCCCGCTGGTTTCGTAAAGAGAAGAAATGCGATGCGCGCCATTTCAAGTAACTGGGCAGTAATGGCAAATGTGGAGAAAGCAGAGACAAGCGACAGCATACGGCTAAGATATAACGCAGCCATTGCTATACAAAGCGCAAGAAGGACAAAGGAAGCTGTTTGTAAGAAGGGATGGTAGATGCCAATTGTACCCACAATATTTAGCAAGGTGAACACGATGAGCTGAATGGCACCTGCAAAGAATACGAAGAAACGCACTCGTTCTTCTTTGTCATTTGTATGCGAAGCAACGAATTGTTCGCATTTTATGGTTAAAGTAGTAATTTTTCATTTGTGGTTAATGTTATTGATTTTTACGTTTCTTTGTCGGCTTAGCATAGTGCCGAATGCAGTATGAGTTCTCAGCGTCGCGACAATTACTCCAACTGTCGCATGTCGTTGTTCATCAATTCAATGGTTAGTCTTTTGTGCTATCCTGTTAATAAGAAGAGCTGCTTTTAAGTTCTTTTCAGCTGCTTGTTCGGGGTAATTTGCTCAAAGGAACATCCCCAACAGTCATGCTTCGCTAAGCTGAGTAGGCAAACCGCGAAAGCATAAGCAGCTCAGCTTTACGGCAAAGATATAAAAATATATTGGTATTGCCTAGTTGCATGCACTAAAAACTTTGCTTTTTGGACAAAGCAAAAACCACTTCTTGCCTGCAATTTTGGCGCAATTTGCGTTAGTTTGCGCATTATTTATTCTTCTTTGCGCAATTTTGCGCCCCCAATTATTTTTCAAAATGAAGTATTAAGTCTATTTTTTGCGGTTGAAACATTCAGATAAATAAAAATCAGAAACGATTAAATTGTTTTTGAATAGTATGGATAACGGATTGCAGAAACCAATCCTTTTCAGCATTCTAATGAATATAAGCATTTCTGTAAGAGTGTCAGAACTCAGAGATAAGAATACTAACCAGTGAGGGTGCCAACCTAATGATAGGCAAGAAGTATTAACGATAATAGTGAAAACTTTGTTACCAAACGTTTTAAGCTTTATCAAAGGATGCAGTTTATGAGTAGATGCAACGTTCGCATTGTCTCTAATAATGGTAAAAGGCTTTGCCTTAGATAGCGGCCTTTTCCCTAATAAGTCGCACAGCTCCTACTAGCGGGAGCCAGTTGTGAGGCTATTTTAGTGTATGTGTTATTAATAGTATATCTATCAACAATTATTAATTTTAAAAACGAGTGTTATGAGAAGAATGTTTTTACACGCAAAGACACGTGGCAGATTGTTCGCCGCACTCTTGCTCGGTGCTGTGTTTGAGTGGCATGACCAAGCAAAGCACAAAACGTTACTGTGAGTGAAAAGACAGGTAGTATGATTTGTTCGCAGACCACTTATTCCAGTGGAGCAACCGAAACAGGCTTTGCAGCGGGTGGATTTGCTACTGGAAGCATTTCCAATTGCCTTTGACGATGGCTGCTTCAGATTTGAAGGACCTTTCTCCAAACGGACAATTGGCCGTGCATGGCAACAACCTTTACAATGCAGGTGCAGATACGGGCATACAAGTGCTTGGCGGACAGCGCGAAGATGGCTATATAACCTTCGCTTTGCCTCGCGGATACAGATTCACAAGCTATAAGATTATTGTGCAAAACAACGTTGACGTGTTTGGAAACGGAAGCGCTAAGCTTCGCGTAACACGACCGCGATTTCTATTTCGGTGAGACCAATTTCGAGATTTGATTTCTTTCTACTTATTACAAGAACCTCAAAAGGGGCATAAGCAATGAGGAATTCACCATCGAACGCACCAGCATGGTAGAAAGCGACATGGGCAATATCCTTTACTTTAAGATTGCTAACCATGAGACTAAGCATGTTGCAGGCAGGTATGTGGGCGTTACATTAAAATATGTGGAACTAACTTTCACGCCCGAAGCCCCATTTAAGGTTAACATTGCTCCGCAGCAAGCTAGCGCGGAGGGGGTAAGTGTTGTGCAATGTCCATTCCCCACGGGAAAAGTAGACCTGGACAAATCTCTCAAAACACCTATACGGGTGTGAAAAGACAAAGCTATGTTTACAGAAACGTGAAAGACTTGATGGCTCAGTCGCTGTTTTACGAAGGGCTAGCGTTGACGAAACCTTGGATTTGAATGGCCGCACTGCCGGTTCTGCCGTTGGTAACAAAACAATCAAGGCGGTAACCATCGACCATAGGGGCTATTTTGAGATACAACCGGGGCAAACTTACTTTGCCGAAACGCCTGTTTGTACCAAAGACCAGAAAGGCAACGATGTGCCTTTGCACTATCGTATCACTTCTGCAAAGGTTAATTATCATGTAAGTTCGGGCCAAGGCATGTACATTACATATACGACTGGTGGCGACACTTGGTACTTACAAAGAGATGCAACTTTTGGAATCACCCCACAAATATGGGCAATTGACAACCAAGGACGCATCAATGCAGTGGGAACAACTACCTATCTGTCGGTCGATCCTAACAACACCTTAATGATAAGCTCTGGAACAGGAAGCCAATTCAACCTAGTTGCAAATGGAATAGTATACAACAACCTATACATGTTGGGCCGTAATCCTGGCGCATCCGTCCAATTTGCACCATACGACAGCCAAGAATCTGCCAAGTGGGTTAACACCAATACAGCTGGTGCTTATACGCTGAAAGTTTACGACAAGACGGGCAAGGTGGCCAACGAGATTGAAGTTACGCAACCGGGCAGCTTCGAGTTGAACGACTTGAACAACGATGCCGTAAAGCTTGAAGTAGTAGGTGGAAACGGACTTGTAAACCTCGAACTTACCGTAGAAGCACTCGACCCATACATCAATCACATGGAACTGATGAGCACACACGGCGACATGAAGATTTCGCGCGAGTTTGTTTCTAACGATTTCAGCGTGGGTGGTGGCGTGTTCTACTTCTACATACCTCGCGATTGGCTCAACACGGCTTGCAACTTCACTTTCGAAAACTTGAAGAGCAAGTATGCCGACAATACATATTATGATGGCTCGTACAATGGTAATGCACGCTTCAGCTTTGTAAAGTCTGAATATTTCAATCTCTTTGGCGAGTCGAACAACAACATTTACAGCCATCCCGACTATGCTGCCAACTATGATTACAAGAAGAAAGTGTTTGTGGCCATGGCAGGAACAAAGGCATTTAAGTTTAACAATGCCCATGAGGTGAGCAAGTCGGGCACCGTAACTTCGCTGGTTGAGTATCCCTTTACGCTAGAAAAGTATGCCGCTGCGGGCGGTCTGTTCAACAATGTGGTGATGACCCCAACGGAAGAAAACAAGGATTACATGACCAACGCTTACGTCTTCACCACAGACGAGACACGTTATAACATCGCTCCCACCACCGCAACCCAACATCGCTATTACGCTTACTACGACATGGAGATTCACCTCGTGGCACGTACCTATACGCCCAGCGTGGCTTTCGAGAAGATTTACGACAAGTCTTTCTATGGCGAAGCGGAAAGCGGTGAGTTCTATGGTGCTGTTGTTACATCCAAAGACAATGACGGCAACTTAGGATATAGCTCTGTTGAAGCCGTGAAAGAGCAGCTTGAAACGGCAATTGCTAATGGTGGCAGCAACGTGCCCACAGCAATGGATAAGCTGCTTTACGTGAGACATGGGCAGCCAAATGCAAGGTGCTTACGTCTAATGGCGCTTCGTGGGCCACATTGAAGAATGCGCTGGCTAAGAATGCTTTGATATTCTTGCCCAAGAACACCACGCATGCTGCTGACAACTTTGCCTATGCCGAGGAAGGCGGAACTTATAAGGCCGCACGAAACATCATACTCACAGATAAGCAGCCATTCTATTCTCCTTATAAGATACGTGTTGATGCTGCAAACTATGCTAGCTATACGCGCGAAGTAACTGGAACCAACGGCCAAGCAAACAAAGCAACGCTGATGTTGCCGTTCACCTTGTCTCTGACAGATGGTAAACACGTGAACAAGGGAGACAAATGCTCGTTTGAGGTTTATGTGATGCAACCAACCAATTGTCTAAACGTTAGTCCCGAACAAAAACCGGGTTACGACTACATGAAATTTGATGGCGATGTTCATTTCATTAAGGCAGAAGGCTCGGCAACAGAGGCTAACAAACCTTATATGATATTGGTGGACGAAACCATATGCCGAAAGACGGACAATCGTTCTTGGCCTTGCAGTATGGCGCAGACATTATGCCCACCACCGCCCATAAGAACAATACTTACTTGGCGGGCGAGAAGGCTACCGGAAGTGGAAACGGAACGAACTATGCCTTTGAAAATAGGAAGTACTACTGCGGCGATAAAGTTGAAAAGGTGTTCTACTTCGCCAACAATAAGTACTATTCATCGATTGAACTTGCCCACCGACCCGAAGCTGGTGAAAGTAAGACCATTCCGTTCAGTACTATTCGTTCAGCAGTACAAGCGGAGCCAAGATGAGCTTCCTTCGACATCGTGTTTGGTGAGAATGGCGAAACCACCACAGGCATTGATGGCGTAAGAGCTAATGCCGACCTAGCTGTAACAGCTACTAACGGAATGATTACATTCTTTGCAAAAGAAAGCACAACGGGTAGAAGTGTTTGGTGTTAACGGCATGAGTGTGGCCAAACTGAACTTGAAGGCCAACGAAACACGTTCGGTTTCTGTTGCCGCTGGTGTGTATGATATTAATGGAGTAAAGGTATATGTACAATAATGAAAGGGATTAGCTATGAAGACGAATTATGTAAAGCCAATATCTGAGATAGTTACCAATGAGTATGAGTCAATATTGATGTTACAGAACTCTGGTAATCAATCAGACGATGCCGATGCAAAGCCATTTGTATTCGACGAAGAGGAAGATGAGGAGGAAACTCTGCCTTGGGGTGTTGTCTACTAGCATGCTAGGCAAATGAACAACCATTGACAATTTGCAAAGGCTAATTGTTGAAACATTATACTTTAAGAAAAGCGGAGCGTACCTGTTATGGGTGCTTCGCTTTCTGCTATTCTAAGTGGAGCGTTAAAGGTGAAAGGATGGTTTAAAAAGGTGAAAAAAGTGAAAAAAGGTGAAAGGGTGAAAAGATGGCTGCGCCTTTTTAAAGGTGAAAAGGTGAAAAAGGTGAAAAGATGGCTGCGCCTTTTAAAGGTGAAAAAGGTGGAAAGGTGAAAAACTGGCTGCGCCTTTTAAAAGGTGAAAGGGCGAAAAGGTGAAAAAGATGGCTGCGCCATGCTCGTTTCTCAACTCGTAAACAGGGTTAATTGATCAACCTGTCATTTCGTCAACTTGCCAACTGATTAACTCGCTACACGCGCCAATCATTGTAATCTTTTTAGTATGAATTTTAACATTATGAGTGCGATTTTTGCCAGCACTCGCCTCATCAGGCCGCAAATTTTTCAATTCTCATGAGGGTTTGTTGCGATGCGAAAATGGGGGAGCATGTGAATGGTTGAATATTGATTTCCGTTGCATAAACACCCAACTGGTGCCATATTTTAAGCCATTTGCGCCAAAAACTAGGTGCAATATGCTGCTAAATCACTGCGTTTTGCTGCTAAACGCAAGTAAAATGGTGCTAAATGCACTGCGTTTTGCCGCTAAACACGAGGTAAAATGGTGCTAAATGCAGGGCAAAATGGTACGAAATGTGCTGCAAAAGACTGCTAAAAGCGAGAGGGTATGTATAAATATTCACATCTAAGAGATAAACAAAACCTTTTTCGAAGCGTTAAAACAAGGCTCAAATGGGGCAAAATGCTCATTAAAAAGTGGGGTTTTAAGGCCTAAAAGTGGGAAAGTGGGCTTGAAAAAATACGAACTAGGAACCAAATTAGAAAGGTAAAACGGTGCAAATTGCAGGCGATGTTCCCGAAAATGTACAAAAGATATTGCGTGAAAACAAGAAAGGAGGGGCTAATTGCCTGCTAATAGGGCTCAATTTTCGTCTAGAATGAAGTGGAGAGAATGGTGTAGTTTGTAAAGTATTTATACTAAATTTAAGATTTCTGGATGGATTAGTTAGTGCGTTTTGTAGATTCATGGATTTATAAATTTGGCAGTTGGCAGCTAACCGATTTTGTAAGTTTGAGGGCCTATAAGTTTCTGAGCTTATAAGCTTTCAAACGCCATCCAGGTTATAAAGAAAAGGTTTCTGAGTGGTTACTGCCTAGAAAAATGACGACTACGCCCAAATTTACGAGTTGATAAGTACGCTAGCTATCAGGCTTACAGATAAAACACGGTGAGAAATTGGCGAGTTATTGGCTGAAAAAGCATAAGCTTAAACCTAGATTGCACAAAATAGCCAGTATAGATTTTGTGTATGGTTGAACATCTTGTCTGTATTATTGTTGCAGGCGTAGCGGTCTACTTCAAGAGAACATGGAAGGTAAGATGCCGACAGGCATACGCAAGAAAGGCCGGAAGCAATGCAATCAATATATCCTGCTAGACAAGCGGCCAGATGCCCGATTTGGGTTAGATGCCAACTGCCTAAAACCAAATCTACACCTTGGGTTTAGGCAGTTGTTACGGGTTTGAAAAGGCTGTTTTGATTATTGCTTAGCGCAATGCCTGCGGCCTCTATCGTGTAAGCTTGCGTTGGATAACCTTGCCCAACAACGGCAACTTATGACTTCGTTTGTTGAAAACTCGACGCATGTCGTTGAGGTCGTTGAAGAGCGAGGCGGCGATAGATTGGAAGGCGTTGGGTTCTCGTAAAGACTTGTCGGCATCGGGGTTTACAATCACATTAATACCTTTTTCTTTTAAAGACACAACAATATCTTTGCCTGCCTCAGCAGGGGTCGCCATCGAAATGTATTACACCCTCGTTCTTTCGGTGTATTTTTAGCTCTTTGCATCTGAAAGTCTTTATCTTCGAGTTTTTGTCGAGGGTTTTGTTAAACATGTCGAGACTAATTTGGGGTGCATCAAGCAAGTCGAAAGGCTCCATAATGATTACGTCTAACAATCCATCGCTCATCGAAGCTCTAGGAGCTATGTAGGCGTTGTTGCCGTATTGCGAGGCGTTGGCACACGAAATAAGGAAAGCCTTGTAGCGATGCACGCCCGTTTCGTCTTCTATTTCGTAGGTTTCTGGCTGATATTTCAACCCCTCACGCAGAATGTTTTCGGCGTATGTGATGGGCCCGCGCTTACCTGCTTGGGCAAATTTTTTGCTAACAAAGGCATCAAAACCCATGCCGCAGGTGCAAAAAGTAGTGTTCGTTAATCTTTCCGTAGTCCAGCCTATGTATTTCGCATGTGTTTATCAGCTGCAAACACTTCTTAACGGCCATAGGCAACATCAAATGGCGAGCCAATCCGTTGCCCGACCCACGGGGAATGATGCCCAATGCCGTGTTGGACTCGACAATGGCGCGTGCCACCTCGTTAACGGTACCATCGCCACCAACGGCCACCACCACGTCTATACCATGTTCTTTGGCCTCGGTGGCTATCTCGCAAGCATGTCCTGCATACTCGGTGGTTCGTATTTCGTAGTCGAAAAGTTCCTTATCGATGTATTTATCAATTGCTTCGGGAATGCCTTTTTTACTTCCCGACCCCGATATGGGGTTCATGATGAACACAATTTTTTCTTTTTCATTCCGTTTTGTTTATGGTTTTCAGACAGGGTTTTAACTTTGCTTTAAAGGCGTTGCCCAAGCCTAATTGCAAAGATAATAAAAAACATTTGATAACGGCACGTAACCGGCGAAAAACGTTTTAAATGCCGATTTCTTTCAAAAGATAGGCGTTTTGCTGTATTTTTTCGTACCTTTGCACTCTGATAAACAAAAATAGTTCTTTTACCTATTTAAAAATGGGACAATTACAAGAAAGATACAAGGCTTATCGTGAACCGCAAAAATATATTCAAGCGGGTGTCTATCCCTATTTTCGCGAGATAACAAGCAAACAGGGAACCGAAGTAGAGATGGATGGACATCATGTTTTGATGTTTGGTTCTAACGCCTATACCGGGCTTACTGGAGACGAAAGGGTGGTGAAAGCTGCCAAAGACGCGCTAGACAAGTATGGCTCTGGCTGTGCCGGAAGTCGATTTCTTAACGGAACACTAGACTTACACGTGCAATTGGAGAAAGAATTGGCCACGTTCATGCACAAGGACGATACGCTATGCTTCTCTACGGGTTTCTCAGTTAACCAAGGTGTGCTGGCGATGGTGGTTGGAAGAGGCGACTATATTATTTGCGACGACCGCGACCATGCTAGTATTGTTGACGGAAGGCGCTTGTCGTTTGACAAGCAACTGCACTACAAACACAACGACATGGAAGACTTGGAGAACATCCTCAAGTCGCTACCTTACGAGGCTGTAAAGCTGATTGTTGTGGACGGCGTGTTCTCTATGGAAGGCGACTTGGCCAAACTTCCTGAGATTGTGGCCTTGAAACATAAGTACAACTGTTCGGTGATGGTGGACGAGGCGCACAGCCTTGGCGTTTTTGGTGAACACGGACGCGGTGTTTGCGAGCATTTCGGCCTTACCGACGAGGTGGATCTTATCATGGGAACATTCTCAAAGAGCCTTGCATCCATCGGTGGCTTTATTGCATCGGATGCCGATACCATCAATTACCTACGCCACACGTGTCGTTCGTACATCTTCAGCGCATCTAATTCGCCTGCTGCAACGGCAGCAGCCCTTGAAGCATTGCACATTATTCAGCAAGAACCCGAACGAATCGAAAAGCTTTGGAACGTTACACGCTATGCCCTGCGCCGTTTTAGAGAGGAAGGTTTTGAGATTGGTGAGACCGAAAAGTCCCATCATTCCGCTCTACGTTCACGATGTAGAAAAACTTTCCTTGTAACCAAGTTGGCCTTTGAGCGGGCGTTTTCATCAATCCCGTTATACCGCCAGCATGCGCTCCGCAAGATACACTAGTGCGTATGGCATTGATGGCTACGCATACGGAAGAGCAAGTAGAACGTGGCGTACAAATACTAAAAAAGATATTTGTTGACTTGGGCATCATAAAAAGTTAAACAAATATTTGCAGTGCTCAACAAATAATAGTACCTTTGCAACCGCAAAAACAGCAATAGGTTTTGCGACTCGGGGTGTCAGCGCAGTCCGGTAGCGCTCCTGGTTTGGGGACCAGGCGGTCGCAGGTTCGAATCCTGTCGCCCCGACAAAAACGGCCAATCACACATTGTGTGATTGGCCGTTTTTGTTGGTATTATGCCTGTTTCTAGGCGTTGATGTAGCTGTCTTTAAAGCCAAGGAAGTAGAGCACGCCGTCTAGTCCGATGGTATTGATAGATTGCTGGGCATTGGCCACAACGCGCGGTTTGGCATGGAAGGCTATGCCAAGACCTGCTTCTGAAATCATGGGCAAGTCGTTTGCTCCGTCGCCAACGGCGATGGTCTGTGCAAGATTTACTTTTTCCACTTGCGCAATAAGTTTCAACAGTTCGGCCTTGCGATGTCCGTCTACTATTTCTCCCACATAATTGCGGTCAGTTTTCCGTTGTCGTCAACCTCCAACTCGTTGGCATACACGTAGTCGATGCCGTATTTGTGTTGCAGAAATTCGCCAAAATAGGTAAATCCACCGCTTAATATGGCGATTTTGTAGCCATATCGTTTCAGTACCGCCATCAACCTGTCAACACCTTCGGTAATAGGCATGTGTTCGGCAATGTCTTTCATCACCCCAACATCAAGGCCTTTGAGCAGTGCAACGCGTTTTCTGAAACTTTCCTTAAAGTCTATCTCACCTCGCATGGCACTCTCGGTAATAGCTTTTACCTTATCTCCAACACCAGCACGCATGGCTAATTCGTCAATACATTCTGTTTGGATGAGGGTTGAGTCCATATCAAAGCATATCAGGCGGCGCATGCGGCGGTACATGTCGTCTTTCTGAAACGAGAAGTCGATGCCCATTTCGGCTGAGAGGGTCATTAGTTGTTTCTGCATGACCGAGCGGTCTTGTGGAGTTCCTCGCAACGAAAACTCAATGCAAGCGCGCACATTCTTGTCGGGGTTCATAATGCTGATGCGACCCGTTAACCTAAGAATGGAGTCGATGTTAAACCCTTGCGACGATATGACCTTTGTGGCCGCTTCAATTTGTTTGGCCGAAAGACTACGGCCAATAAGGGTAAGTATATAGCGGTTTTTGCCTTGTCCGTGAACCCAATCTTCGTATTGCTGGTCGCCAATGGGTTCAAAGCCGATGTGCACGTTCAATTCGGTGGCCTTAAAAAGCAGTTCTTTCATTACCTGGCCAGAGTGTTTGTCGTCGATACGTATAAGCACCCCCAACGACAGCGAGCTATGAATGTCGGCTTGCCCGATGTCTAATATCTGTGCATCGTAACGCGCTAATATTTTTCATTACAGAGGCGGTTAGTCCCGGTCGGTCTTGTCCTGTAATGCGGATAAGTATCTGTTCTTCCTTGTTCTTTTTCGTGTTCATAAGCCTTAGTCTCTTAGATAGTCTTTCGAAATCATGTCGTAATACAGCGCTTCAAGCTCGCCAAGGGTGAGTTCTTGTAGTGCATGTTCTATTTTGCGTACCAATTCGTCGCGCCGAAACTCGTCGGACGAATGGCCGAATGTGGTGAATGTCTTTGCCATGTGTAACTTTTTACAAAGGCAAAGATACGCATAAATAAATGAAATGCGCACAATGTCGACAGATGTTTTGCAGGTATGTACAATGAAAGAAGTGGGTTAGAGCCTAGCCCCAACCCACTTCTTACATTGATTGCAGTGTGCAATGTGTTAACTTAACGCCTGCATTTTTATTCCCATTCGATGGTCGAAGGCGGTTTCGACGATATGTCGTAACATACGCGGTTAACGCCTTTCACCTTATTGATAATCTCGTTGAGACACCTTAGCCATGAAGTCGTAGGGTAGGTGAGCCCAGTCGGCGGTCATGGCATCGGTACTAGTCACGGCGCGTAGGGCCACAGGATGGTCGTAAGTACGTTCGTCGCCCATTACGCCTACACTGCGAACCGACGATAGCAGAACCGTTCCGGCCTGCCAAATCTTGTCGTATAGCTCTTCGCCATCTTCGCAAAATATAGTTGTGCATGTTCTCATGTAGATGTCGTCGGCCTCTTGTAAGATGCGTACCTTTTCGCGCGTGATGTCGCCAAGGATACGAACGGCAAGCCCAGGGCCGGGGAAGGGGTGGCGTTTGATAAGTCGTTGGGGCATTCCCATTTCCAAACCAACGCGCCTAACCTCGTCTTTGAACAGCCATTGCAGGGGTTCGCATAGTTTCAGGTGCATTTCTTGGGCAGTCCGCCCACGTTGTGGTGGCTCTTGATAACCATGACCCGTGATGCTGAGGCTTTTCTATTCGGTCGGGATAAATGGTGCCTTGGGCCAACCATTTGGCGTCGGTAATTTTCTTTGCTTCGGCATTGAACACCCTCAACAAAGTCGCGGCCGATAATCTTTCGCTTCTCTTCGGGGTCGCTAACACCCTTTAAGTCGGCAAAGAACTTATCGCTGGCATCAACGCCAACCACATCTCAGACCCTAGTCCCTTGTAGGCTTCCATTACCTTTTTGGAACTCGTTTTGCGCAACATGCCGTGGTCTACGAAGATACAGGGTGAGCTTATCGCCGATGGCTCGGTTGAGCAATGCGGCGCAAACGCTGGAATCAACACCTCCGCTAAGTCCCAAAAATAACTCGGTCGTTGCCCAATTGCGCTTTCAGCTCGTTCACCGTACTCTCCACAAACGATGCCGCACTCCATTGTTGTTTACTTCCGCAGATGTTCACAACAAAGTTTTTAAGGAGTGTTGTTCCTGGGTGGTGGAACACTTCGGGTGGAACTGAACCGCCCAAACAGGGGCCTTTGCTCGCTTGCATAGGCCGCAAACTTAACGTCGTTGGTGGAGCGATGACACGATAGCCTTCTGGAATGGCCGTAATGGTGTCGCCGTGGCTCATCCATACCTGCGAGTTAGGCTCGAAACCTTTGAACAAGGGGTTGTCTAGGCATATCTCTTGCAGGTGGGCACGGCCGTATTCGCGTGTTCCCGTCTGCTCTACCTTTCCACCATTGGCATGCGATATGAACTGCGCGCCATAGCAAATGCCCAATACGGGGTATTTCCCGATAAAAGTCGTTTAAGTCTACTTTAAACGCCTCCTTGTCGTGAACAGAGTAGGGCGAGCCGCTAAGGATGACACCAATGACGGAGGGGTCGTCCTTGGGAAACTTGTTATAGGGTAAAATCTCGCAGAAAGTGTCGAGCTCGCGCACACGGCGACCAATGAGTTGTGTGGTCTGCGACCCGAAATCCAAGATGATAATCTTTTGTTGCATGTTGTCATTGAGTATGAAATCGGTTCCTCGTTCGTTTCCAATCGCTTGTAGACGGGGCGAAGAGCCTTATTGTTTATTGCGCATATAAATGTTGTAAGATGTCTGCATCGCTGACGGCAAGACCGCCTGCCTTAGGTTTTGGCAGACGTTCTAGCGTGTTAAGCTTACCCACATCGAGCAGTTGCAGCCCCTGTTGTTCGTATCCGCGGATGTCGTTTTGGGCGCATTGGTCGAGATAAAAGTCGATAATGCCGAACTTTACAGGGTATTTTTCCATCTTTTCAGCTTTGGCGAAAAACGAATGGATGCCGGGCGAAGCCAGTTTCTTACATGTCTGTGGGTTGAGTGTGGGGTAGGGCGAGCGTACTTCTCCCGTTTCTATGTTCGTCCAGCCAACAAGTCGCATGTCGTCATTGAAAAGTAGGTAGCGTTTTGTTTCGCGTTGGCTTACAAGTAGCAAGGCATCGCTCTGTGCTTGTGGGCATAAAACGCTTGTAAGTCTACATTGCTAATGATGTCTACGTTGTGAATGAGGATGTTTGCTGTGGGCGAAAAGAGATGGGCTGCCTTTTTCAGTCCGCCTCCTGTGTCGAGTAAGTGTTGCGATTCGTCGCTTACGGCAATCTCTACGCCGAAGTTGTTGTTGGCTTGAAGATAGTCTACGATGGCTTGCGCAAAGTGGTGAACGTTTATCACCATGCTTTTTACGCCGCAAGCTTTCAGCCTTTCGATGGTGCGTTGCAGCAAAGTTTCTCCACCAACCTCAACCAATGCCTTGCGTATGCTGTCGGTAAGCGGTTTAAGTCGTGTTCCCAAACCTGCCGCAAAAATCATTGCTTGCATCATTCTCGTGCTGTTTGTATTTTATTGTGTTGCAAATTTAACCATATTTTTCACTCGGCAAAGGTTTTGTCGTGCCTTTTGGCCGACTACCAATGGCGTTGTCGCTCACCGCTTTGCCTGTAAAACCGACCTGATGTTCTGCTCGCGATGGGTGATATGCACCTCAATGCCGAACTTCTTATGCAGATGCTCGGCCAAATGCTGTGCCGAATAAACGCTGCGATGCTGACCGCCCGTACAGCCAAAGCAGAACATCAGGCTGGTGAAACCGCGCTGAATGTAACGGCGCACATGGTGATCGGCCAAGGCATAAACGCCATCCAGGAAGTTTAGTATCTCGCCATCGTCTTCCAGAAACGGATAACTGGCTCGTCAAGTCCTGTTAATTGCTTTATAAGGTTCGTAACGTCCGGGGTTGTGTGTGAAACGACAATCGAAAACGTATCCGCCGCCATTGCCCGACGTATCTTCGGGAATGCCCTTGCGATAAGAAAAACTATAAACGTTAACCACTAGCGGCCCTTTGCCGTCGTACTTGGAAAACGTGGCAGGTCCATCTTGTGGGTGCGCCTTATATACGGTGTGGGGGGTTGTCTTAAAGCCGTCGGCACGACTCAATGCAGGTTCTTCGATGTGGGCGAATTGCGGCAACTCGGTCAGTCGCCTTAACATATCCATCATGTAGGGTAGGGGAAGAACTTCTTTAATTTAGCCAACTCACGCAAGTTATCAATGGCTGGCGGAATGCTATTGATGAAATGTTTCTTGTGTTCGAAGTAGCCCCTGAACCCATAAGCACCCAATACTTGCAATGTTCTGAATAGAACGAAAAGGCTAAGACGTTCAACGAAATGCCTTACCGATGGCACTTCGGTGTAGTTTTTCAGCGAGTTGTAGTATTCGTAAACCAGTTCGCGGCGCAATTTAAAGGGATATTTGGCTGCCGCCTGCCATAGAAACGAGGCCAAATCGTAGTAAAACGGGCCCTTTCGGCCACCTTGGTAGTCGATGAAATAGGGTTTTCCGTTACTGTCGAGCATCACATTGCGCGCTTGGAAGTCGCGATAAAGAAAGCTCTCGCTCTTTTCCGACGTCAAATCCTTAGCAAAAGGCGGAGTTAGCCTCAATTTCAGCTCATGAAATTCGAGCTCAGTGGCTTTAGGAAAGCAGTATTTAAAGTAGTTGAGGTCGAAAAGTACACTGTCAACATCAAACTCCGGCTGCGGATAACACACTTGCCAATCCAGTCCGCGCGCACCTCTTATCTGTATGTTTGGCAGCTCGCGTATAACGGCTGTAAGCAATTGTTTCTCGTGCATGTTGTACCTTCCACCCGATTCGCGTCCGCCGCGCAGAACGTCGAATAGCGAAGTGCTGCCCAAGTCGGTTTGCAGGTAGCGCAATTCGTCTTCGTCTACGGCTAGAATGCGAGGCACGGGCAAACGCCTTTCCGTAAAGTGGTGGGTAAGGTAGATAAAGGTGTGGTTTTCGTCCCTGCTGTTTCCCACCACGCCAATAACACTTTCTCCGTCTTCACCAGTTAGTCGGTAATACTTTCGGTTGCTCCCCGCTTCGGGCAATTGAGCCATCATAGCTGGAGCCGTACCTTTCCATCGTTTATATAGTTCAGCTAGTTTTTCCATTTTGTGCGCCTTCGTTTGCTTAATCTTCTTATTCGTGTTCTTCCCTTTGCTAGCGTCTTCTCCTGTTTTCGTCGTATCTAGCCAATAAGCTATCGGCTGCAAAGAGCAGCAAAAATATGCCGGCAGACATGAGGAACGACTTGGTGATGTAGACCAAGCCTGCCGATACAAGGAGGAGTACAAGGATGCGTTTCCAGTTAATTCTTATTTTCATGAACACAAAGGTAACAAAAAAAGTTATGGTGTAACGGCCAAAAAGCACGAAAAATGTGCATATAAAAATCGGATGTCTCCCGACAACCGATTTCCAAAAACAAACTATCTTAAAAACTAATCTACTAAAACAAATCAAAAATATCTTTGAATGGATTTCTCCATTGTATCTTCTTTACATTTACAAATTTAGTCAACTATCATTAAACTACAAAATGTTTTTATTTAAAAAGCCAAATCAATATGCAAAGAAAAGCTAAAAGGACGTCTATCCGAAGATAAACGTCCTAGTATTTAGCTATTTTGGCACTTTTTTGAGCCTTTTTGTAACTATCTTCATCATTCCGCCCATCCCAGGATTTCCCATAGGCATGTGCAGGAGTATCTGATGGTTTCTCAACAATGAGACATTCGGTGGTGAGGAACATGCCTGCAATAGATGCGGCGTTCTCTAATGCCACGCGTGCAACCTTTGCGGGGTCGATAATTCCTGCCTTACGCATATCCTCGAAAGCATCGGTGCGAGCGTTGTAACCATAGTCGCCTTTGCCTTCGCGAACCTTTTTGCACCACTACTGCTCCTTCTCCGCCTGCATTGATTACGATTTGGCGAAGCGGTTCTTCAATAGCACGCTCAACAATGTTGATACCGGTCTGTTCGTCTGCATTGTCGCCTTTAAGTCCTTTCTCAGTGCATCGAGGGCGCGAATGTAGGTTGTGCTACCGCCAGCAACCACACCTTCTTCAAGTGCAGCGCGAGTTGCGCACAGTGCATCGTCAACGCGGTCTTTCTTTTCCTTCATTTCCACCTCGCTGTTAGCACCTACATAGAGTACGGCAACGCCACCCGAAAGTTTGGCCAAACGTTCTTGCAGCTTCTCTTTGTCGTAAGAACTGGTGGTGTTGGCTATTTCGTTCTTAATCTGAGCAACGCGGTCGGCGATGTTTTGCTTTTCGCCAGCACCGTTAACAATCGTCGTATTGTCTTTAGAGACAATCAACCTTGTCGCAGGTACCCATCATTTCGAGGGTAGCTTGCTCCAATTTCAGCCCTTTTCTTCGCTGATAACTAGTCCGCCTGTTAGCACGGCGATGTCTTCAAGCATAGCTTTACGGCGGTCGCCAAAGCCAGGAGCCTTAACGGCGCAAATCTTCAAGCCACCACGCAGACGGTTAACCACCAACGTTGTAAGTGCTTCCGAATCCACATCTTCTGCGATAACAAAGCAACGGACGGCCGCTTTCGGCAGCAGGTTGCAAAGATGGGGAGGAAAGTCTTTCAGGTTGCTAATCTTCTTGTCGTAGATAAGAATGTAGGGTTTTCCATTACAGCCTCCATCTTATCGGTGTCGGTAACAAAGCAGCCAGATAGGTAACCTCTATCAAATTGCATACCCTCTACGATGCCAATGCTTGTTTCGCGGCTCTTGCTTTCTTCGATGGTGATAACGCCATCCTTGCTAACCTTGCGCATGGCATCAGCAAGAAGTTTTCCTATTTCGGGGTCGTTGTTGGCACTTACCGCAGCCACTTACTCAATTTTGTCGTAGTTATCGTCTACTTGTTCGGCCGATTCGCGGATATAATCCACCACAACCTTCACGGCCTTGTCGATACCGCGTTTCAAATCCATTGGGTTTGCACCAGCTGTTACGTTCTTCAAGCCCTCGTTAACAATGGCGCTGCGTAAGAATAGTAGCAGTGGTTGTACCATCGCCAGCATCGTCACCCGTTTTCGAGGCAACACTCTTTACGAGTTGTGCACCCGTGTTTTCGAAGTGGTCTTCCAACTCAACTTCCTTTGCAACGGTAACTCCGTCTTTGGTGATTTGCGGTGACCGAATTTCTTTCTCAATCACCACGTTGCGACCTTTTTGGGCCAAGGTAACTTTTTAACGGCATTTGCCAGTTTGTCTACACCGTTTTTAAGCAAGTCGCGTGCTTCATATCGAATTTAATTCTTTTGCCATTTTATGTTTGTTCTTATGTTGTTATATATAATATATAGAGTAGAACCAACCTACTGTTTCTGTGTTGGGATAGAATGCGTGCACATTTCGCACCATAGTCCCAAATATCACATGGGGTTAAACAACGGGTTATTTACTTCACGATGGCCAGCACATCGCTTTGGCGCATCATCAAGTATTTCTTTCCTTCGTATTCAAGTTCGGTGCCTGCATACTTGCCATACAGCACGTTGTCGCCCTCTTTCAAAATCATTTTCTCGTCTTTCGTGCCTTCGCCCACTGCAACGATGGTTCCGTTTAAGTGGTTTTTCCTTAGCCGTGTCGGGGATGATGATGCCGCCAACCTTCTCTTCGGCGGGGGCAGGTAAAACTAGCACTCTGTCTGCTAATGGTTGAATGTTCATTGTATCTGAATTTTAAATTAAATCTCTTTTTTAAGAACGCCTCTTCAATAGGCGTTCGACCTATAGTATCATGAAAAGCGTGCCAAAAACGTTGATTGACATCTTGGCACGCCTTTACTGACATTTTTTCATGTTTAAGGTTTCCACTATGGCAGTAGTTCATAACTTTACAGGCTAGGTTTTAAAACACCTTTGCTGATTTTTAAGGTATATGCGGGCTGATTTCCTTTTCACCTATGGTCGCGCTAGTGCCCATGTAACCAAAAAGCAAGTAAAAGATAAACTGATAAAAGCAACTAGCTAGCAAGTAACAAATCCTTAAAGGTCATGTTTCAAGCCCCCAAATATGAGCTGAAACACGACCTTTATCGTTTTACCTCAATGGCCTCATTGTGGTTGCTATAAGGCTAAAACAGGCGGCAACTTTGACGGGATATTAATCTACTATTGACATAGAGCCGTTCTGCTTGAATTATTGGGCAGCGGGATCTGTCACAGCTATGGACTTGCCCTCGTAACTTCCAGCCATTGTGGTTTGTCTTATTACCAACGGTTTGTGCCAATTGGAACTTTATTTTTGTAAACGCCATCTTCGGTTTTGTTTACCATGTAATGACTTCTCCTTGCTAAGGGCTAAACCATCACTCAAAAAGAACACTTAACATTGCTAGCATCGCAAGCAATTTTTTTTCCATAGTTCTTGATGGGAAAATTAAAGTTAAGTGTTATAAGGGCTTGTCCTTCCTCTATGGGTTGAATAGTTAAGAATATGTTAGCAGTCTCACCTATTTCTTGGGCATTAGCAATGCATAACTTT
>BNJS01000532.1_pt1 | contig 40902 bp, 52 predicted proteins | sample 8540461 | NCBI WGS metagenome assembly BNJS01 (sample SAMD00202454, study PRJDB9452) | human saliva metagenome | isolation source: human saliva | place: Japan
CGCCCCGCAACGGCGCCCACCGCTCCCTTTCATCGCGGGGCATCCGATCTACTTGAAAAGCCCCCAACTTTTCGCCGAAAGTTGGGGGCTTTTTGCTCGAAAACTCCCCCGTTTTTCAAAAACTCCACTGAAAAATGAACGGCTCCGCCATGCCGGCCGACAACTCGGCGACAAAAATCACTGATGCCGAGCGCCCTTTTTCCGAGAAATCACCGCCATTGCTTGTTTACCTCAAACCATCTCCTTATTTTTTTGCAAATAGAGCTATCGAACGAGACGCCGCTTGCCCAAAAGGCTGCACCGTCTTTTCGGCTCAACCCACATTTTCGTTTCCCCTTTCCTACCCTTTCACCATGAAACCGCTCTTTCAATTCGGACTTGCCTGCATTGTCCTCATCCTATTGGCTTTGAGTTCCTGTTCTGCGCCGGCAGAAGAGGAACAAGTGCATTACCCGCCGTTTCGCGAAACCGCCGACGGGAAATGGGGATGATGGCGACGGACGGCAAGGTGTTGTTCAGCGCAAAAATTCGCAAACGCCCCCACCGTCGTGTACGACGATCGCTTTTTCGTGTACAACGACAAAGGGCTTCTCGAAATGTACACCGCCGAAGCCGAACCCCGAAAAATCGGAGGCGAATACCTCACCGCCGGCCACTTCCATAAGGGGCGCGCCCTCGTGGCCGAACCCGGCCAAGCCGTCAAGATCATCGACACCGACGGCAACACCGTTCGGCTACTCGACAAGATTCAGAACAAAATCATCAGCAAAGTGTCGACCTTCGAGCACGGGTATGCCCTATTCCAAACGGTCGACTATCTTTGCGGCGCCGTAGACCTCGACGGCAACAGTGTGATCTCGCCCAACTACGCCATGTTGGTGGCGGGCAACGGCATTTTTCTCGCCGTGCCCTCGCAATATAGCCAAGCCGTCGAACAAGGCGATCTCAAAACAGTGACGTTTTGCGTACTCGACACCGACGAAAAAGTGCTGGCTCAAATTCCTGCCCGCAATTACAACGACATTCAGCTGCTCGGCGACAAGATCCTCCTCTCCGAAGAGGTCAACCACCGCCTCCTGTGGAGTGTTTTGGACAAAACCGGACAGCGCCTTTTCAAAGGTGACGACCGCATCGAGCGCATCGGCGAACTACGCGGCGAAAACTTCACCTTCCTCAGCAACGAACTTTGGGGCGTGATGAACTTCAAGGGCGAAATCCTCATCCGCCCTCAATATAACGAACTGCGGTTCGACGGCGATCAACAGCTCATCGCCACCGTGGACAAAGATGCAGACTACACGCAAGACCAACTCATCGACTTGCGAAACCAACCTCTGGGCACGGCGAACTATGCCGTCATCTATCCGTTTTTCCGACTTCGACGGCGAGCACACCCTCGTCCAGCAACACGACAACACCTTTGCCCTCATCGACCGCAAAAGGGCAGGTGCTCAACAACTTGCCCAACATGGTGGAGGTCGAAATGAACAGCGGCGATGACAACATAGAGAGCAATGCCATTGCTTTTGCCATGTTGATCGACGGATTCGGCATCCGCACCGGCGGTGTCGACGGACTTGAAGTGGGCAACACCGGCGTTTCGGTCATTCAAAAGGTGGGTTACAAGAGACTGGTTGGGCGCGCCGACAGCCCTCACCCCCGCCTCCGATCCGTCTTGGTACCACTCGAGCCAAGAACTTGTCTACAAAAAGCGGTTCGCCGATGTGGAGGGACATGTGACCCTCCTATTCGACCGTATGATCAGCCGAGCGGAAAAAGACGGCAGCGGCACAAAATACGTGTGGAACGACGCAAAACTCAAAGTCTGTGCGCTGACTTTCTACAACACCGGCAAAATGGAAGACAATCTATCGGACTTTTTCAACGTCTTGTCCGAAGAATTTGGGCAAAAAGGCAAGCCCCTGAGAAAGAACAAGCAATATACGATCTTTGACATGGGCAATGGTCAGCGCATTATGCTGGATCTGAACCCTCAGCGCCTCTTTATTCTCTGGACCACCGGCGCAATCATTGACCATCTCGACTTCAAAGAAATAGTTTCTTCGGTATCTTCTGAAAACTCCGCGGCCGGGCGCAACACATCCCCGACAGCGGAAACAGAAGAGGAGCAAGATCCAACGATACCTCATAACCACTGAAAGACCGGACACGTCGGTCGGCTAAAATCCCTAACCGACTATTAAAAATCGGAGGTGACTGCCCACAAAGCAATCACCTCCGATTTTATTTTTTCACGCACAAAAAGAGAAAGGGCACACCCTACCCGAACAACTCGCGTAGGGCGGCCTCAACCCGCGAGACGGGGACGAGTTCGATGCCCTTGAATCGAGAGGCATCGAACGACTTCATGTTCTGCGCCGGGAGGAGGAAACGGCGGAAACCCAACTTCATGGCCTCGGCAATGCGGCGATCGATGCGCGTCACGGGACGAATCTCACCACTCAAGCCACATTCGCCCGCCAGCGGCCATATCGCGCTCGATGGGCGTGTCGACATTGCTCGACAACACCGCCGCGATCACGCTCAAATCGATGGCCGGATCGGTCACCCGCAGGCCACCGGCGATGTTGAGGAAGACATCTTTCGCCCCAACTTGAAGCCCACCCGCTTTTCGAGCACAGCGAGCAACATATTCAGGCGGCGCAAGTCAAAACCGGTGGCCGATCGCTGCGGCGTGCCGTAGGCGGCGGTCGAAACCAAGGCCTGCGTCTCGATCAGGAAGGGGCGCACGCCCTCGAGGGCGGCACATATCGCCACGCCCGAGAGGGGTTCGTCGTGCTGCGTGAGGAGGAGTTCCGAAGGGTTGTCGACGGGGCGCAGCCCGTTGGCGTTCATTTCGTAAATGCCGAGTTCGGCCGTCGATCCGAAGCGGTTTTTGATGCTGCGGAGGATGCGATAGAAATAATGGCGGTCGCCTTCGAACTGCAACACGCAGTCCACGATGTGTTCCAGCACCTTCGGCCCCGCGATACTGCCCTCTTTGGTGATGTGGCCGATGAGCAACACGGGCACTCCTTGGTCTTTGGCGAATTTCAACAAGGCGGCTGCGCACTCACGGATCTGGGTTACGCTGCCGGGCGAGCTTTCTACCGTCTCGGTGTGCATGGTTTGCACCGAATCGATGATGAGCAATTCGGGATTGACGGTGCGCACCTCCTCGAAGATGCGCTCCATGCGCGTTTCGCAGAGGAGCAGCGGCGAACCGCCGGCGGGTGCGTCGGGCAAGAGGCGATCGGCGCGCAATTTGATCTGGCGTTCGCTCTCCTCCCCCGCTCACATAGAGGATGCGTCGATCGGACATGCCGAGCACGGTTTGGAGCAAAAGGGTGCTTTTGCCGATGCCCGGTTCGCCGCCCAAGAGGATTAAGCTGCCGGGCACGATGCCTCCGCCGAGCACACGGTTGAGTTCAGCATCGTGGGTGTCGAGTCGCGGTTCTTCGGTGGCGTCAATTTCTGAAAGAGGGACGGGCGCGCCGTTTCGCGGCGGAGTCCGGCCTGCTGCACGATGGCCGCGCCGCGCGAAGGCGAGACGGGACCGACGGAAAAATTCCTTCATCGTGTTCCAATTCCCCACATGAAGGGCATTTGCCCACCCACTTCGGGTGTCGAAGCCGCAGACATCGCAGACGTAAGCGGTTTTTGATTTGGCCATAGGGGTCGTTATTTCAGCGAAAAAGGACACCTCCCGCCGCTCACCCTCTGGAGAGATGAGCGACGGCAGGTGCGGCAAGAAAAATCGTGTTACTGCAAACTGCCGAGTTCCTCGCGAATGTTCACCAGTTCTTCGCGAATGGCGCGCAGGCGATCCACCACTTCCGTGGCGCTCGCGGTCGCATTGTAGTTATTGCGGAGGGCTTCGCGCGCCGCCTCGATGCGCAGGCCGCGCACCCTGACGAGATTATAGACCACGCGCACGGTTTCGATGTCGCGCTTGGTGTATTGACGAATGCCGCGCGCGCCCTTTTTGGGTGCAATCTGCGGAAATTCACGTTCCCAAAAGCGGAGCAGCGTGTCGTTCACGCCGAACATTTCGGCCACTTCGCCGATGGAATAATAGAGTTTGAGGTCTTTGTCAGCTTTGACCGGCATGGGCAGTAAGAAAGTTGAGTTGATAGGGTGGAAAACGGGGAGCGATCAGGGGCGATAGCCCACGATCTTGCGACCGCCTTGGAGCAAAATGCCCGCAGGACGGGTTGCACCGGGCGAAAGGCGGCGGCCATCGAGCGTATAGATCGGCGCCTCTTCGCTACGCGTGGCCGCAGGCACGGCACGAACGCCCGTGGGCACGTAGCCAATGGGGTGCTCGGCGATGTAAGTGGCGCGCTCGCTGAGCCAAGACTTCATCAATGCGGCGAGAGAAGTGTAGTCAGGGCTGCCTTTGCCACCAGCGATTGAAATCGCGTTCGGCGGCCGAGGGCGATCCAAGCGGCATATTCGTCGATATACTTGCAGAGCGAGTCGATGCCGCCCTGCTTGGCAAAGCGTTGCGCCAACTCATTGTAAGCGGTGGCCACCTCTTGCGATCCGTGCATGGCATGTCGGAAGAAGTTGCGGCCGGGGCCATTAGGGCCTTTACCGTCGAGGAGGTCAAACTGGGGGGTGATCGTGGCAAAGGCGCCGGTGTGCTCGTAACCATAGGCCCAGTCGAAGTCCCAAACGGGGCCGAACACCCACTTGGACTGCGGGTCGAAAATGTTGGCGCGCCACACATTGACGCTCTTCGGGTGGCGCAATTCGAGATTGCCCGTGAGGTCAAACACATAGTAGAACGCGGCGAGCGAAGGCACGTCGACCACCTCGGCGGTGCGCTCGGCAAGCACGGCGCGCATGAGCTTTTGAATCTCGCTGTTGAGCGTTTCCTGATAGAGGGTGGCCGCTTCTTTGCCGTAATCGGTCACATAGTCTGCGATTTCGGGGGCTTTGAGGTCGATGGGCAACTGCAGGTGCTGTCGCGCTTGGGGTCGCCGTCGTAAGTGTCCCACTCGAGGAGCGCGGCCTTCGACTCATCGGGCACAACGACGCTGTTGGAGGCCAAATCCACCTGTTCGCTCAAGTTGTAAAGTCCGCGGTAGGAGCCGTTGATGTAGAGTTCCACCGGAATCATGTGGTTGGCGTAGCTGGCGCCCACGAGTTGAGCGGGAGTGCGCATGGCGATGGCGTTGTTCAACTGCGCATCGCTGAGGAAGTTGGCGAGCAAGACCCAGCTTTTTCCTCGGGCTAGCCGAAGGGGCTTTCGCTTCTTGTCGAACTTAAAGCGGAAGGGCTTTTGGCCATCTTCCCGTGGTGCTGCTGCGTCCGCACCTTGGCCGAATCGGTGATGTTCTTCCCGATCCCTGCGGCCTTGATGGTGATCTGCGCGCGGCGCCACGTTTTTACTGCTTTCGAGGTCGGTAATCGTGATGCCGTCGGCCAATTTGATGTCGATGCGCGGCACTTCCCGCCGTGCCGCTGCGGAAAGTACGGCAAGAAACGAGAAAAAAACAAGGGGAAGAATTCTGGGAAAATATGTGGAGTTTTTGAAAATGAGTGAGTTTTTCCGCCGCCGTTGCGCCGTGTGGCGCCAGGATAGCACGCGCCGTGCGAACCTCGTGAGTTTGCGCGGCGCGTGCGGCAAATATACACATTGTTGTCTTTTTGACCAAGTTCAGACCTCCAAAGTCCACCAACCTTCCCACGTTTCTTGTGGTGCGGCACGTTGTATTTCGGGTCGTTGGAGCATTTCGCCGTCGAAATCCACCGTGTCGGGAAGCCCGTACCACGGTTCGACGCAAACAAAGGGGGCGTGCTTGCCGGCGGGTTGCCAAATGAGCCACACCGGTGCGGAAGAAGCCACGCGGGCATAGCGACGTCGCTTGCGATCGAGCACTTCGACGGCCTCGACCTGCCGCGCATCGAAGATCAACGCCTCGTGGGCGAAGGTATCGACGCCGATGGGCACGAGCGCATTGCCCATTTGGTGGAAAGCCAGGCGGCCAGCGTTTGCAAAATTCTGCTCCACGGGATGGGCACGCGCGCAGGCTCAATGCACCCTTGGCTGCCGGCGCGCAGGAGGTCGCGGGGTGCCCCTTCGAAGCGCAGGAATCCGGCCACGCGCTGCCCCTCGCGCGTCCAATCGCGGAGATTGAGGGCGGGATGGGCGCCGACTTGGAACCACATGGAGCTGTGGTGCGAGCGGTTGGTCACGCGCAGATCGGTGCGGAGGGTGCGTTCGCGCAAAGTGTAGGTCACTTCGAGCCGATAGGGCCAAGGAAACTGCTTGAGTTCCTCGTCGGTGTTCTCGATGGCGAAACGAATGAAATCTTCGCCCTGCTCAACGAACTGCCAATCGCGCCGGCACAAAGCCGTGCGCTGGGAATTTGGTAACTGCGTCCGTCGAGTCGGCACGTTCCGTTCCACAATCCGCCGGTGATGGGGAAGAGGAGGGGAGAACGGGCCGTTCCAATAGGTCGCATCTCCGTGCCAGATGATTTCACGTCCGTCGGTCAAATCTACCAGACTTTGGATTTCTGCACCTCGAGCCGAGACTTCGAGCCGGAGGGCGGCATTTTGTAGCGCATACATGGTTCTTTTAGTTTTTGGGCGGGTTGAACTATATATAATGTGTGCGATGCCTTGAAAAAGAGTGCGCGCGCAGTGTGACGCGACGCGGGGTTCGGCCGTCAACGTCGACGATAGTCGAGTGGAGAGAGGCCGGTGTAGTTTTTGAAATAGCGTCCCATGAGACTTTGGGAGGGGAAATTGAGGCCGGTGGAGATCTCTTTGATGCTCAAATCGGTGTTGCGCAGCAGATTCTTGATCTCCATCACCACCAACACGGAAACCCACTGCCCAACGGTGCGGCCACTCACGTTTTTGATGAGTTGTGAGAGGTATTTCGGGGTGAGTTGGAGCTGATCGGCGTACCAATTCACGCTGCGCTGCTCGCCAAAATTGCGAGAGAGGAGCTGCATGAAGCGATAGAAGATATTAAATGTGCGGGTGTTGAAGTTATCGCGTCGCGATCCGCGGCGTTCGAGCAGTTGACAGAGGTCGAGATAGAAACTCTGCAAGCAGGTTTTGATGACCTCGCGGGCAAAGCAGTGATCGTGGTCAAGCATGCGGGCGTGCAAGGCGCGATAGTCGGCGACGACGAGCGCTTTTTCCGCTTCGTCGAGCGAAAGCACCGGTTGCTCCATGAGCGAGAGCAGATAGGGCCACAGTTGCGTCATGGACATGAGCGTCTCTTGCACGAACGAGAGGTTCTGAAAGATGGCCTGTGCGGAAAAATCGGGTGAAAACTGGATGTCGCTGAAGGTTTGCTGCCCAAAAGCCAAAAAGAGGTCGCCGGCCTCGACATGGAAGGAGCGATCGTTCAACACACAATCTGCGCTTCCGGCCGTGCAATAGCCGATAGTGAAAAAAGAGGTCTGCACCGCTTGCGTGTCAGCGGGCAACGTGGCCAGGTTTTCCACGATGAGCAGTTCGTCGTCGAGCAGTTCCATTCCCAAGGCGTAGGGGCGCATGTCTTGCAGCGCCACGCTGTGGGGTTCGTGGCGGCGAACAGCAGAAGGAGTAGACGAGTTGTTCATCACATCGTGGTTTTAGGAGTTAGTACTACCGCAAATGTACAAAGTTTTTGGGGAGTTTGCTTTCTTTTTTCTGAACAAATCGGCAAAAAACGCTCAACTTTTCTATTTCATTGCGACGAAAATGGCTATTTTCAACACCCATATTAAAATAGAGACGTGCGCCGAGAGGAGGAGTCCGGTCGATAAAAAAACTCAACGTGGCGAGAAAATTGGCACACGACATATTTTTATCGTATATTTGTAGCCTAAGCCCGCGAGCCGCTCCCAAGGAGCGGCACCACACCGCGGCGCTTCACTCTATTCTCCATTACGCAGTTCCCCTTTATGGCTAACGAATATCTCAAAAGTTTCACCGAACAAAAATACGAAGCGGGATTTGTGACCGACGTCGAGACCGAAATTCTCGAAGCCGGTCTGAACGAAAACATCATCCGCCAAATCAGTCAGAAAAAAGGCGAGCCGGACTGGCTTTTGCAGTTCCGTCTCACGGCTTATCGCCATTGGCTCACGCTCCCCTGCCCGGATTGGGCGCTGGTGCGCCTGCCCGAAATCGACTATCAGGCCATTCACTACTACGCCGACCCGACCAAGAAGAAAAACGAGAAGAAGGAAATAGATCCCGAACTGATGAAGACGTTCGAGAAACTCGGTATCCCGCTCGAAGAGCGCATGGCGCTGGCCGGAGTGGCCGTCGATGCCGTGATGGACTCCGTGTCGGTGAAGACGACCTTCAAGGAACGCCTGCAAGAGAAGGGCATTATTTTCAGCTCGTTCTCCGAAGCGGTGCGCGAAAACCCCGAGTTGGTGCGCAAATACCTCGGTATGGTCGTGCCTTACACCGACAATTACTTTCGCCGCCCTCAACTCGGCCGTGTTCTCCGACGGCTCGTTCGTCCACATCCCTGGCGGGCGTGCGCTGCCCCATGGAACCTCGACCCTATTTCCGCATCAATGCGCGCAACACCGGGCAGTTTGAGCGCACGCTCATCGTGTGCGAAGACGGGGCTACGTGTCTTTCACTCGAAGGCTGCACCGCACCGATGCGCGACGAGAACCAACTGCACGCGGCCATCGTGGAAATCGTCGTAGGCGAGGAGGCGGAGGTGAAATACCCACCGTGCAGAACTGGTATCCCGGCGATGCCGAAGCGAAAGGGCGGTGTGCTCAACTTAGTCACCAAGCGCGGCCTCGTACGCGGCCGCAACGGACGCCCTCTCTGGACACAAGTCGAGACGGGCTCGGCTATCACGTGGAAATATCCCTCGTGCATTCTCAGCGGCGAGGGCGCGCAGGCCGAATTTCTACTCGGTGGCGGTGACAAACAACTTCCAAGAAGCGGACACCGGTACGAAGATGATTCACTTAGCGCCCAACACCAGCTCGACAATCATCTCGAAAAGGCATCTCGGCCGGCAAGAGTCAGAACACTTACCGCGGACAAGTGCGCATGTCTTCGCGAGCTCACGGCGCGCGCAACTACTCTTCGTGCGATTCGCTCCCTGCTCGGTTCGGAATGTGGCGCACATACCTTCCCCTACATCGACGTGGATAACGACGACAGCGTGGTGGAACACGAAGCAACGACCTCGAAAATCTCGGAAGACCAGCCCTCTACTGCCGCCAGCGCGGTATTCCGATGGAAGATGCCGTGAATCTCATCGTGGGCGGCTATGCGCGACGACGATCAACAAACTTCCGATGGAATTTGCCGTCGAAGCACTAGAAATTGCTCGCCGTTTCCGCCTGAAGGCAGCGTAGGGCTGACCGCGGCGAAGGGCAGATACATTATTTATATCCCAACCCCAACACAGAACTGACGGAGAGTCGGCACAAACGTGCCGACCCCGCTGGTTTTTCTTTATCCTCTCGTCCCATGCAACGACTCTTTTTCGCCCTCCTCTCTTCTGTTGCACACTGGGTGCCGCCGCGCGTTGCCGGCCACGGTGTGGCGCGATTTAGATGGCCGCGCCGTGCGCACCGACACGTTGTCTAACGCCGGACGCCCCATCATTATCAGCTGCCACGTGGTGCAAACCTTGTAACTGCGAACTCGGCCATCGCCGACGTTTACGACGAATGGCGCGAAGAAACCGGCGTGCGTCTTATTGCCGTGAGCATCGACGAGGCGCAAAACAGCGAGCGCGTGCGCCCCTTCGTCGACGGCAAGGGCTGGACTTACGACGTACCGCTCGACCCCAACAGCAATTTCCGCCGCGCGCTCAACGTAAGCCTCATCCCTCACGTCTTCATCCTCGACGGCAAAGGGAAAATCGCCTATTCGCGCTCGGGATATACCGAAGGCGGCGAGGAAAAACTCATTGAAAAAGTGCGCGAACTCATCGCCAAACCTTGATGCTCGGCCGCTTTTCCATGAAACACCTCCTTTCGCTCCTCGCTTTCCTGCCGGCCTTGCCCCTCTTCGCGCAAGAAGGGAACAACACGCCCCCGCCTCGGGCGAAACCCCACCGCTTTCGGCCGAACCCGCCCTGCAAATGCACGGAAGTCTGCGCACCGACGCGCTTGTTCCGCAATATGACGAGCGCATCGGCACAGATCGCGTCGACAATCGGGTGCTCAGCAACTCCTATCTCGACCTCCGGCTCGCGTTTCGCCGCCGTTATGAGGCAGGACTGCGCGCCGAGTACATAAAACAGCCCCTCCCCGGCTTCGATCCCGCCTTCCGCGGTGCCGGCGTGCCCTATTTTTACGCCACCGCCCGCTTCGATCGCGCCGAAATCACCCTCGGCAGTTATTATGAGCAGTTCGGTTCCGGCCTCGTGCTGCGCACTTACGAAGAACCCTCGCTCGGCATCGACAACCACCTCCGCGGCCTGCGCCTCACCGCCCGCCCCTTCGAGGGCGTGCGCCTCAAAGCCCTCGCCGGCCGCCAGCGCAATTATTGGGAAACCGACGCCTCTTATATATGGTGCCGATGGCGAATGGGATCTCCCCACCCATCACGGCAGACTCACCCTCGGCGCGTCGTGGGTCATGCGCCGGGAACAGCCCGACGCCTTGAGTCGCATCGACACTGCGGGCTTTTCGCAAACCTTACCCTCCGTCGTTTCCACCTCGTACAACCCACCAACGTGAGTGCCTTCGATTTGCGCGCCGCTTTACACACCGCCGCTGGCAGTGGCTGGCCGAATACGCGTGGAAGGGCAAGATCCCTCATTTGACAACAGTTATACTTACGGACACGGCTCCGCGCTGCTGCTCAGCGGCAGTTGGTCGAAGCGCGGCAAGAGCTTTTTGATGTCAAGCGCGCGCGCCGAGAACATTAGTTTCCGCGGTCGGCGCAGCGCTGCCCTCTCCGCCTCCACACTCAACCACCTTCCGCCGTTCGCCGCACAACCCACCCTACGCCCTCACCGCACTTCTATCCCTACGCCACGGCCACGTGCCCGGCGAATGGGCGTTTCGCGCCGAAGCCGCGTGGACTTGCCCCGTCGCACCGCGTGGGGCGGCCGCTACGGCACCACTTTGCGGCTGCGCGCCGCCCACATTCGCGACCTCGCCCTCAACGACGGGCCGGAAGGCGCCGAAGCCATAGGCACCGACGGCCGCCGTGCGCGCAACTTGGGCGATGGGCGGCACACGCTACGGCGAATGGGCGTTGGATGCCGAGCGCCGACTGAATCGCGACTTCCGCTTTGCATCGCCACCCTCATGTCGCAGACCATCGACCGCACCGCCGTCGAAGGACACGGCGGACGCGTCAACACCCTCATCGGCATTCTCGAAGGACAGTGGCAGGCGAATGCCAAAACCGCCCTGCGCGCCGAAGCACAATACCCACATACACGCCAAGATCAAGGCGATTGGTGGGCGGGCTTGCTTGAATTGAGCCTTTCGTCGCGCTTCATGTTCACCCTTCCGACCAATTCAACGCCCTGCGTCCCCTCTCCCACCCGCGGCACCACCTCGAGCGTGCACTACTGGCAGGCTTTTCGCCACCTACACCGACACCCGCCACCGCCTACAACTGGCGCTACGGTTCCACGCGCGCCGGTTATAACTGCGCCGGCGGCGTTTGTCGCTACGTTCCTGCGCAAAAAGGCCTCACCCTCAGCTACACCCTGCGCTTCTGAGTCCACAATTGGCGCCTACTCGCGGGCTTTCGCCCAAAAGTCCACGCGTTTCTTCCCATCATGGCGCCGATTTCGCGCGGTCGCCCCATTTTTTCGTCAACAATTCTCCACTTTATTATTCTCATCACGATGCATTTTCGCACTCTCTCTCGTTTTCTTTTTATGAGTCTCTGTTCTTTCTTCTCTTGCTCCACACCCGAGGGGCTTTCTTCCCTCAGTGCCGGCGAATTTTCCACGCTGCTCAACCAAAAGCCCGATTTGATCCTCCTCGACGTGCGCACTCCCTCCGAATACGCCGAAGGTCATCTGCCGAAGAGCGTCAATGTCGACGTACTCGCCCCCGATTTCGAACAGCGCGCCGAAGCCGTGCTCGGTAAGCAGCGCAGTGTCGCGCTCTATTGCCGCAGTGGCCACCGCAGCAAGCAGGCTGCCACCTTACTCGCGCGCCGCGGCATCCAAGTCTACGAACCTTTCCACCGGTTGGTTGGGCTGGGTCGACCGCCCTCCCCACCGCGCGATGAGCGCCCATCGGTCTGCGCGCGATGCTCGGCCGGTTGCCCCTCCGCGACCGCGCCGAAGCCATCGCGCGCATCAACCGTTTCGCCACCTCGGCCACCCTTTCTCTTTCTGGTGAACTATGCCGCCGAACACGCCGTGGTCGAACCGCTCGACGCCCTCGCGCCCAACGCGCTGGCCTACGATTTCAGCGGCGTCACCAATCTTTCGCCCGAAAGCCCCCAACGCGACGTGCCCCACGCGTCGTTGTTCGGTGAAAACACCCCGGCACTCACCCCGAAAATGCCCTCGGCCGACGACTACCGCCGCGCCTTCGGCATCGTGCAGCGCGGCTGCGGCGCGGCGACTCTTCTTGACCAACCTCACCCAGTGCGTTCCCATCGAAACGTCCCTCACGCTCGCCGACATCTTCGCTCGAGCGCGAGCTCGCTATCGACTTTTCGTGCCCGGGCAGTGGGTTTGTTTCTCGCCCGAGCCCTTCGTGCGCATCGCCGACGGCCACATCCGCACCTTTCCCATGAAAGGTACGCTCCCCGACGGCGAGGGCGCGGCCGAACGCCTCATGGCCGACGCCAAAGAAGCCGCCGAACACGCCACCGTGGTCGACCTCCTGCGCAACGACCTCAGCCGCGTGGCCGAACACGTCCGCGTGGAGCGTTATCGCTACGTCGAACGCGTCATCACCCACCGCGGGCCGCTCTTACAAACCAGCAGTGAGATCGCCGGACGACTCCCCGCCGACTATTCCGCCCACTTGGGCGAAATTCTCTTCCGCCTACTTCCGGCCGGCAGCGTGACGGGAGCGCCGAAACGCGCCACTTGTCGCCTCATCGCCGAGGCCGAAGGTTACGATCGCGGTTGGTACACCGGCATCGCAGGCTGGAGCGACGGCCGCACCCTCGACAGCGCCGTGCTCATCCGCTTTGTCGAACAAACACCCGAGGGCTTGGTCTTCAAAGCCGGCGGCGGCATCACCGCCCACAGCCGCGAAGAGCGCGAATATGCCGAGATTCGCGACAAAATCTACATCCCTTTTTGAAAATTTGCCGCGGACACAGCGATTTGTGCCCTGCGGCACAGTTTTATTCCGCCGCAGTTGCGCCCTCACTCGCGACTCCACTCGCCGACGCGTCCGCTCGCGCCGTCAGCCCGTGGCAATAGGTTACCCGCCCGTCCACACGCGTCCGGCACAACCCACCTTTTCGCACCGCGGCGCAAGGCTTCGCAGCAAAATGCCGCACGCGCCCGCGTCATGCGCCACAAACCTCCGGTGCCGCCGCAAGTTGCCGCGCACTTCCCTACTTTTTCTCGGTAAAACGCCCACCGACCGCCCCTTTCCGCTCTTCTTTTTCCTCCCCGCATGAGTTCTTATCTCGAAACCTTCCTCGTGGCACATCGTCGCCTGGTGCGCGAGTCCGAACACCGCTTGCGCTTGGCACGCACCCTCCGTTGCGCCCCCGATTCGCCCGCCGTGTCGCGGTTGCTCGCGCTCGCTGCGCACGAAGCCCACCATGCGCCCGACGTTCCCCGCCTGCGCGGCCGGTTGGTCTACAACCTACACGGCGAAGCCGACTTCTCGCTCCAGCCCTATGCCCCGCGCCGCATCGAAACCCTCCGTTTGGTTCACGACGACCACATCGACTACGCCCTGAAAACGCACCGACCGCTCAGCGCTCGATGCCTGTTTCGCGCCGCCGTGGGGCCGACGACGTGATCATCGTGCGCCGCGGTCTGCTCACCGACACCACCGTGGCCAATCTCGCCCTCTTCGATCCGCACACCGCCCGTTGGTACACGCCGGCCGTCCCGCTGCTCGCCGGCACCCACCGTTCCGCCCTCCCATCGGCCGGGTGCCTCACGCCCCACCCCAACCTCACGCCCGAATCGCTCGTGTGTTTCACCCGCCTGCGCCTCTTCAACGCCCTCCTCGGCTGGGGCGAGTGCGAACTCCCCATCGCCGCTGTGCTGCGCTGAACCTTCTCGGCCGCCCCTTCCCTTTTTCGCTCGGCCGAAGCCGTTTTCCCCAAAAAAACTTTATTACTGTCCGGTAAAAAGTTTTTTCTCCATCATAATAAGGCTGAAGTCCATTGTTGATCTTCAGCCTTTTGGTTTATCTTTGTTTTTACCACAAAAACATGATAACCATGAACAAAGGTACTCATTTTCTCGGACAGCCGATGTACGGCCAGCTTATAAGTTTACCTGACAAAGCGCAAATTCTTCGTATCAGTCAAGAAAACGGTGGAGAACGCTACGTCAAGCATTTCGATGCTTGGCAGCACTTGGTCGTTATGCTCTATGCAGTGGTCAAACGCTTCGACTCGCTTCGCGAAATCGTGGCATCTATGTTGCCCGAAGCCCGTAAATTGGGACATTTGGGCATTAACTCCATGCCCTGTCGCTCCACCCTCTCGGATGCCAACCTGCGCTCGCAACGAATGTATCTTCGAAGCCATTTACCGAGAGCTGTACGCCACTTATAAGCATCGTAGCTTTCCGCGGACAGCCGACGACGCGGGTGTCCAAAGTGGATCGAACGCTTGCAAATCATCGATTCGACGACCATTTCGCTCTTCTCCAATCTCATTTTCAAAGCGTGTCGGGCGGCATCCGAAGACCGGAAAAAGAAGGGCGGCATCAAAGTTCACGCCAATATTCATGCCAACGAGTTTGTGCCCTCCGACATTCGTTTCACCTCGGCGGCCATGGGGACCTTTATGTTCCGCCCTCCAACTACCACAGCGGCGATATCTTGGCCTTTGACAGAGCTTTATATCGACTATGCCAAGTTTGAGGAAATGACGGAAGCCGGCGTACGTATGTCACCAAGATGAAGAAGAATCTCCGGCATGAAACCCTTGAAGATGGGATGTATATGACTCGAAGGTGATGAACACCGCGTGCGGCAAGTGGTATTCATCAAACGGAGCAAAGGAGGAGAGGTACTAAAACACCGGGCAAGAATCATCACTTACGCAGACCGTAAGAAGCACAAAACCAAACTGATCTCGCTGTTAACCAATGACATGGAAATGTCGATTCAAGACATCATCGAGATCTATCGCCAGGTGGGAGATTGAACTATTTTTCAAGCAGCTCAAACAGAATTTTCCCTCAGATATTTCTATGGAGAGAGCGCCAATGCTATCAAAATTCAGATTTGGGTCACATTGATAGCCAATTTACTGCTCATGGTACTGCAAAAGCGTATCAAACGCAATTGGAGTTTCTCTAATTTGGCCACGATGGTGCGCATCATGCTCATGTACTACATTGACTGCTACAGTTTCTTCGAGCATCCCGAAAAAGATTGGTTGAAGGTCTTGGATACCCACAATAATCCACCCGCCGAACCTTCACTCTTTGACTAAGGGGGCTTACTTTTCGAAAAAGGAATCCGCAACGCCTATTGATGGGCGTTGCGGATAGGGAAATCGTGTCGTTTTGAAGTTTAGCGGACAGCAATAAAAAAACTTCCCCTCCGCAGTATGAACTCACACCACGGAGGGGAAATTTTTCATCGACTTGCGCCGACTCATCGAGTCATTGCACACCGCACGGCACCGAGATGGCGAGAGAAGCGCCCGCTTCCCACGAAAAAGAGAGCGACTCAGCCGAACAAAGTGCGGCTTCAGCGGAGGGCTGTCCACACCAAATAGAAAGCCACGCCGGCCGACAAAAGGGCGGCGAAGAGGTTGCCGAAAAAGGCACCGACTTGGAAACCACCGGCCGCCGCCAGCAGACTCAACACCCACCGCAAGGCGGGATTTTTTTTTGCGTTTTCTTTTAGCCATGATCTTATGCTGATTGCTTTTCTTCCAGTTTCGCGCGGCGATGCGCTTGCATCGTTTTCCACACATAGGTGAACAGCGCAATCGTGCCCACCAACGGCATCACCCCGAAGATGATCAGGCTGCAAACCGTGTGGAAAATCATCGACCACGTCACGACCGTCATCGCCGGATCGAAGCTGCTCGGCAGCACCGGGTCGAAAAATCCGTTGTCGATGCAAAGCATTTTCTCCACACCATAAACCGAAATAGACGATGAGCAGCGGCGCCCAGAGCTTCAAAAATATCGAGTAGCGAGGTTTTTGGGCGCCTTGAAACAGCTGTTTCACGCCGTAGAGCAGGAAGAACAGGGCGCAGGAGAAGACAGCAGCACGGCCGGCACCACCCAAATGCCCATCGTCGGGCGCAAACCGACCCACTGCGCCCACACATCCGTGGCCCCGGCCGGCACTTTCGCTCCGGCAAAGCGGCCGAAGAAGAACAACAGCGCGCCAAAGAGCAGCAGCGGCATGGAATAACACAGCGAATCGCGCCACGTGGAAGACGCTCCTCATCGTCGGCGCAGAAAGCATCGAGATCGAGGTCTTCGCCCCTGCACCTCCAAGGCCGTGTGCGCTTCTCGGCGCATGGCCTTCCACTTGTCGATGTGGAGTAGCACGATTTCCGAGCGCAAATCGGTTTTTTCCCAGTCGGCCAAATCGCGAGCCACGTCAATCAGTTCGCTGACCTCGACATAATATTCGCGACAAGCGTCGGGACTTTTTCCCTTCTCGAGAAACGTTTTTTGTGCCCGCTCAGCGATTTCGCTCATCTTGTGCAGCGCCGTTTTGAGCACGTCGGTGCCCACTTGCCGCGCCTCGTCGTTCACCTTTTTGGGCGAGGGATAAAGGGTTTTCCACCGCCCCAAACAAGCGTCAATGTAGGATTCGACATGTCAATCCGGGGCGGCAACTCGCGACTCGCGCTCCATTTCGCGACCGAAGAAGTCGGCGGCGACGTGAAATGGGGGAAGGCGTTTTATTTTCCATATCGCTTTGTTTTTCAGTCATTCGTGTGGAGGAAATCCTCACGCGCTGTGTTTTCGTTCTTCTCCTCGGCAGCGGGTTTCGGCCGGGGTTTTCGCCCTGTGCCACGCACTTTGCGCCGACTCACGGGCGAAGAGAGCGAAAAAGCGCCATCGTGCTAGCAAAGTTAACAACTTCTTCCACAAACGAAAGCACGCGGGCGAAAAAGCGCACTTTTTCGCCCGCCTGCGCCTCTTCCATTCATTTTGCGCTCCTCCTCTGCTCGCCGGCGCACAATAGCGCCCGGCGCGCGACTTTTCGGCGCAAAAACGCTCCCAACTTTTTGCAGAAAACCCACCACTTTTCTAGCGAAAGCCGTCAGTTTTCAGCAAAACAAGAGGACTTTTTATAGTTATCTCCCGTCGCCCTTGTTCGTCTCGTGCATTTGCGCTAACTTTGAAGCAACTTCTCCAATCTATGCGCCCATGAAAAATCGTACCCGACTCCGCTTTCTCCCTCCCACTCGCCGAGGCGACGCCCTGCACGCCCGCCGAATATGTGGCACGCCTCAACCAAACCACCGAAGCGCTCTTCGAGCGACTCTCGGCGCGCTTCGATGAGGAGGAAATCACCCTTTTGCGCAAAGCTCTGCCTGGCGCGCACTGCCCACGAGGGACAGTTTCGCAAAGGCGGCGACCCCACATCATGCACCCCGTGGCGGTGGCGATCATCGCCGAAGACTTCATGATGGACGCCAGTCTCTCGGCGGCCGGCTTTCTACACGACGTGGTGGAGGACACCGACACCACGATCGACGACATTCGCCGCGAGTTTGGCGACGATGTGGCCTCCTCCGTGCAGGTCGTGACCAAACCCAAGTCGCACGCCGGGACAGGGCCGATCTCGCCAAGCAGGAGAACAACTTCCGCCAACTCCTCGACTCGATGCGCCGCGACATCCGCGCCGTGCTCATCAAACTCGCCGACCGCCTGCACAATATGCGCTCTGCTCGGGAGCATGCAGCCCGTAAAGCAGATGAAAATCGCCGGCGAAACGGACTTTTTACGCCCCCTTCGCCAATCGTCTCGGGCTGAACAACCTGCGCCGCGAGTTGAAAACCTTTCCTTCCGCTTCCGCTGTCCGGAGCGCTACGAACGCCTGCGCCGCGCCCTCGACGCCGACCGTGCTGAGCAAAGCGAGCGCCTCGAACGGCTCACCGCGCGCATCCGCCGCCTGCTTTCGGAAGAAGGCATCGAAGTGCGCACCGAAGTGCGCTATCGTTTGCCCCACAGCATCGACTGCAGCACTAGCGCGACACAGGGCGCGATGTCGAACATGTGGAGCACCGCTATGTAGTGCGCGTCATCTACGACCGCGCACGCCTCACCCCCCTGCTCGAATCGGTGCCCGACAAAACCATTTGCCTGCGCATCTACGGCATTCTTACCGCCGAATTTCGCGAAAAAGCCGGTAGCCTGGTCAACTCTGTCGACCACCCGAAGGAAAACGGCTATCGCTCGATGCATGTCCAGTTGCTCGGCGAGATGGGTACGTGGGAAGAGATCCACATCTCCTCCGAAGAGATGGTGCGCCGCACGAAACTGGGCATCATGCTCGAGCGCATCGGAAATCGCCGCGCCGACGGCGACGTGCGCGACGCCAATCGCCTGCTCGAACGCGGCGACCGCGAGTGGATTGACAAGTTTTGTGTCATGCTCGAGCGCATTGCGAGGGTGAAAGGCGACATTCACTTTCATGGAGAAGGTGGCCGACGCGCTTTATGCCGAGGACATCACGGTCTACGACGCCGCCGGCACCCCGACGCGCCTGCCGCAACACGCCACGGCGCTGGATTGCGCTTTCGAACGCGGGGTGGGCGAGAAAGCCCATTATGCGCGCATCGACGGCCGTTTGGCTTCGCTCGTCACGCCCCTGGAGCACGGCAACTGTGTCGAGATTTTCACCTCGAACAGACGCGCGCCCTGCGCCGAATGGACCGACGCGGTCAAGACCTTCAAGGCGAAGAATTTCCTCAAAAGCCTATTTCCGCCGCGAAGCTTCGGCCGGCCCCGTGCCGCTGTCCCGAGTGTCTGCCACCCCCGGGCAGGAAGTGATTGGTTTCACCGACGAACGTGCGAAAACACCGTGACGGTGCACCGCCGCGACTCGCCCGCGCGCCATCAGTCTTCGGCGCAACATGGCGATGCCATCGTCGAAGTGGAGTTTCCCGACCATCCGACGTGACCTATCCCCGTGGCTACGCGCATTCGTGCCGTCGATCGGCCGCGACTCCTCCACGACATCATCGCCAGCCTCACCGACGGACTCCGGACTGGAGATGAACGAACTCCATGTGGCCACGCGCGACCACATTGTCGAACTCACCGTGCACTATGCGCGTGCACTCTGTCGGCGAACTCGCTCGGCCGTTCGCTTCCTCGGCGCGATCGAGGGCGTGGACGAGTGTGCAAAATCTGATTCGCCGCCTCACGCCTGCTCCCACCCTGCTTTCACCCTCAAAACCTCCCTGCCCGCCATGCTTCCAAATCGGCCGTTTCAACACACTCACCCTCACTCGTTTCACCGACCACGGCGCTTACGTCGACGGTGGGGAGGTAGGCGAAATTCTCGTCCCCAGCCTACGTTCGTCCCGAATGGCGACCCGGCGACACGCAGCGTTTGTTCGTTTATCTCGATCAAAGCGAGCGCTGGTGGCCACGTCCGAAAGCCCCTTGGCAAGTGGGCGACTTTGCTTGCTTGAAGTGGCGTGGGTCAACGAGCACGGGGCGTTCTCTCGTGGGGCGTGATGAAAGACCTCTTTGTGCCCTTCCGCGAACAGCGCCGCACGATGAAGTGGGCGAGCAGCATGTGGTCTATGCTCTGCATTGACGAATCGACAGGGCGTCTTGCGGCCACGGCTAAGGTGGATCGCTATCTTCGTCCCGCCCCTTCGCGCGATTACCACCGCAGCCGCACGGTTCAGCTCTTGGCAGCGGCGTTCGCCCTTGGGCATGAAGGTGATTGTGGACAATGCCTACGCCGGCCTCATCTATGCGGGCGAAGCTGACTGACGTTTGCCGCGCCGCGGCGCAGGTACTGGGAAGGGAACGGTCGTGCAACTGCGCCCCGGACGGCCGACTCTGACATCAGTTTGCAGCGCATCGGCAAAGGCCGCTTCCGCGATTTGCCGACACGCTCCTCGAAACGTTGCACGAAGCTGACGGCTTTCTGCCGCTTCACCGACCACAGCGAGCCGGGTCATCGCCGAGCGTTTCGAAGTGTCGAAGAAGATGATTCAAACGCGCCGTCGGCACACTCCATGAGCGCCAACTCGCTCCCCTTCATGGACGACGGCATCCGGCTTGCGCTGCGCTATACAGACCCGCGCGCATAATAATGTACGCGCGTATATATATCAGGGAGTCAGTACGACGGGCGGCACCCTCCGCCGCTTCGCGCGCGCCGTCCCGCTTTTGTGCTGACTGCACACTACATTTCAGGCTGCACCCGCACTTTTTGCGGAAAATACCCCAGCCAAAAAGTTGGAAACTCGGATTGAAAAATGTAAATTCTGCTAGGGTTCTTCAAAACGTCTGCTTTTCACCACAAATGAAACGTCAAAACGTCAAAACAGCTCAATTGGTGTCATCGTTTTCCCGCACAATCGACACACTGACACCGATATTCACTTTTCAATCCTCACCGCTTTCGAGCATTTACCCGCTCTTTTCGCCCCTCGCGCTGAGCTTGAGCACTTTCACCGTCGCTTTCGCCGGCGATGGCACAAAAAGAATCGCCACACGCCTTATGAACTGGCCGCCGCCAGCGATTCTCTCTGAAAGTAGAGAGCCCGAGGTCTATGTCAGGGCAATCTCCCTCGGTTTCGGCGCGAATCCGCAAAACCTCAAGATTTTCCGGAAGAAGCCCTCAACATTATTCTCGACGGAGAGAAGTATCGCGTCACCGTTGAGGTGGGTGAACTCGTTCTTTCGCTCTATAATGTGCAGAGCAACGCGAGGACTAGTGGTGAAGTCGTTGGCATCGAGACGTAGAGGCCAATTCAAATACACGGCACCGAAGTTTTCGGGTGCTTGCTCGCTGACGATCGGCGAAAATCGACCTCGCCGCGTTCGGGTTTGAGCTGCAACCCGCGTTGAGGATGCCGCCCGGTTTGCCCGTAGTGCCACAGCTTCTATCAACGAAGAGAAGGGCGATTTCACCATCACGGACGGTCGCCGACTCGGTGATTACCGGTTCGGCAAGGGTTGCATCTTCGAGGTGTGCCCGGAACCTATCCCGTCACCTTGACGGCGCAGCGTTCCACGCCTTGAGACGGCAACGTGCTGAGCATCGCAGGCGAAGCCGGCGAAAACCGCGCATCGGCGAGCCTCTCAATGGAGAGGCACTGCTGCCGGAGCCGGCGCTGCGTTTGGGCGACAAGGACGGACAAACCCTCACTGACACACACGGACTGACGCCTCGCGTTGAGGAAGCAAAAGTCAACCTGCTGACACAAAAGCCGACCGCTCGTTCCTTCCTTGACAGATAAAGAAGGTAACCGGCCTCTTCGCGCCGAAAATGCGCACGCGCCGCACGCCTGGCGTCTACGATCTCAGCGGCCGCAAGGCTGGCCGACGGAACGGACACCAACGGTCTGCCCCTAAGGCTTGTATATTGTAGGCGGCCGCGGGTATTCGTTCGCTAATCGCCATTTCTCATGGGTTGTTCCCCACGTGGCGCGCGCCCGTTAGAACCTTTTAACACCTCCGCCCGAGATGTGCCCACTCCCCGTGTGTCTCATCTCGGTGGTGTGTGGTGAACAGATACCCGCCCGAGATCAAAAAGAAAACGGAAGAAGTTTCGGAGAATATCGGCTACAAATAGATGATCAGCCACCACAATTCAAGAGACCCGCCCAAGATTCAAAACAAAGTAGAAGTATTTTGAAGTAAACTGAGAACTTTCGAAAGCATCCGCTGCATCGATACCCCCGCCACTATTCAATCTATCAACATGCACAAATATCTATTCCTCCCCTTGCCGTCGTCTGCTTGCGCAATCTGCGAGCGCCGGCAAGAAGAAAGAAGAAAAGCCCCCGTCGTCGCGGAGAAAAGCCCCGGTGCGCCGGGTCCTCGGTGTGAGTCACGAAAAGACGATGCATGTGTCGTCGTCCACGACTCATTGATCGGTCGCCCCATGCCGGTCACCACGCGCACGTCCACTCCGGCGGAGCCGGCATCTACGGCGGCGAACTCCGCCAACCGTCAAGTCATGATGTGGGAGCGAAAGGCGACTGAACCCGCTTCGCGCCCAAATGCACGAAAACTTCGGCCGACAGCATCGCAGGCCATTTGGCGAGCCAGTCGAGGCCGCGCAATCCATCATCGCTGCTCAAAATTGAGAATCGCGTGCAGCGACGTCGCCACTACACGGTGAAAGCCGCACCGAACTTTTCAAAGGCGACACCCCGGTTTGAGCCTCTCGGCTGGCAACAATCGCGCTTCAACCTCGGGAATTTCAAACCCGAGCTCTCGTATGTGGACACCCTCCGCACCTTCCCCATCAACACCGAGGTCACCACCGTCAAAACCTCTCGAAACCCGGCACTCCTCGCCTGCCGGCGAAGAGACGGGACACGTGACGCTGAAACTCAACACCTCTTTCGTACTCCCCGTCGCGTGTGCCGATGCGGAGCCGCACCCTTTCGCGCATGTCTGACCGAATCGTTCGTAACATGCCGACAACCAGCAACGTGTCGCACGCGACAGGTCGTTGCGCGTTGGCGCCTCGAGCCCCGCGCCGAGAATGCTGGACAAATATCGTCGCGGCGAACGTCGTCGAGCCCAAGAAACCCATCGTCTACCACATCGATCCCGCCACGCCCAAACAATGGCGCAAGCACTTATTCTCGGAGTCGAGGATCTGCAGAAAGCCTGAGAAGGCTCGAGAGAACGCCATCCAAGCGCGCGAATGGCGAGAACGACTCAACGATGAGTCTCGAAGATGCCCTGCTCGGTGATTCGCTGTCCGCCTGCCCATTCCCAACGCCTACGGGCCCCAATGTGCACGATCCACGTTCGGGCGAAATCATCGAAAAGCCACATCGGTTGGTATCACAACGTCGCGATTGCTCCATCGATTGGTATCAGACGCAAGTAGGCGCCCTGGATCCGCGCGCCCGCAAGCCGGAATTTGACGAAGCCCTCATGGGCGAGCTCATTCGCTTCTTCTCGCACGAAGTCGACCATACGCTCGGTCTGCGCTGACAACATGGGCGCCAGCAGCGCCACTCCCGTCGAGAAACGCGCGACAAAGCGTGGGTGGAAAAGCACGGTCACACCGTCCATCATGGACTATGCGCGTTTCAACTACGTCGCCCAGCCCGAAGACCACATCGGCGAGGCCGGCATCTTCCCCGTGTGAACGACTACGACGAATGGGCGATCCGTTGGGGCTTTCACACTATATCGACGCGCGAGTGAGCTCGAAGAACGCGACAACCGCTGACGTCGCAACCATCACCGACCAACCCGCGTTTTGTGGTTGGCGGCGAAGGTCGACAACAACCCTACGCCCTCACCGAAGACCTCAGCAGCGACGTGATGAAAGCCCGACTACGGTCTGCTCAACCTGCGCCGCGTGGTGAAAGCCCCGCCGGAATGGACCTGAAGCCGGGCAACCCTCGGCGACAACCTCACCGCGGCTACGATGCCGCCGTGTCGTTCCGTCGCTACGTCGGCCGCGTCTGCCGTCAGATCGAGCGGTGTGAAGCGCGTGGTGAAAAGCGTGGAACAAGCGGCGACGTGTTCCGCATTCGACACCCGCGAACGCCAACAGCGCGCTCCTCGCCTGGCTCGACCGCCGCGTGCTGACCGAACCCACGGGATCCTGCTTCCCGCCCAGTGGTGCGACGCATCGGCATGCCCCAACTCGCGTCCGCTCTGTAGCCGCTTCGGCCGTCGACTATCTCACCTCCGCCAGATGTTCGACCGCTCGCCACCACCGCCGCGCAGCAACCGGCCGCCCAAGCCTATTCGCCCGCAACCTATGCCGGCGATTTTGGCACGCGTGCTCTTCGCGAGACCCTCACTGGCGCGAAAACTCAGCGTGCGCATGGTGTGCAGAAACGCGCGGTGAACAATCTGTTTGAAGCTACAAGAGCGACACCAACGGCGACAGGTCACGCCTTATGTGGCCGCCCTGTTGGCGAAACTGCGCACGCGCTTTCGACGCCGCCCGCAGCACCGATGCCAGCACGCGCACACTACACTGATTTGGCGCGCATTCGCCTGGCGCTCGAAAGGCGCAATAGCGGCATTTGCGCTTTTCGTCCTCCCCTGCATCCGCTCGATGGCGAGTGTCCCGCGCGCCACGTCGCTTCAAAAGCCGCCAGGTTTTGCGCAAAAGCCGTCCACTTTTGCGCAAAAGCTGTGGACTTTTGTGATGAGAGCAGGCTGTTAATCGGAGAAAGCAAAAGAAAGTCTGTATCTTTGCCTATCCGTTGCGAACTGTACCCCAACGGTATTAGCGTTTAGTTCAAAGGAAATCATGCGTCAACTAAAAGATTCAACAAGGTATCACCAACCGCGGCGATGCCGCAATCGACAAGTATCTCATCGAAACTCGGCCGTCTCGAACTGCTCACGATGGCGAAGAGGTGGTGGAATTGTCAGCGCATCCGCCACGGCGACGAGGCCGCGCTGAGCGTTTGCGAAGCCCCAGCTGGCTTTGGTGGTTTCGGTGGGCCAAACAATATCAGAATCAAGGCATGTCGCTCAACGACCTGATCGACGAAGCGCAACATCGGCTTGATGAAAGCGGCACAAAAATTTGACGACGCGCGGCTTCAAATTCATCTCCTACGCCGTGTGTGGATTCGCCAGAGCATTCTGCAAGCCATCAGCGAGCAAAGCCGCATTGTGCGCATGCCGCTCAACCAAGTCGGACCGCAAGCTAAGATCAGTCGCGCCAGCACGGAATTTCGAACAGAAGTTCCAGCGCCGCCCCTCGGCCGAAGAACCGCCGAACTCTCGACACCGACCTCGATCGCATCAAAGATGAAAGTCTCAATGCTGGCGGCGGCAGTGAGCGTAGACGCTCCTTTCCGCGACGACGGACCAACTCGATCGATCGACGTCGCGACCGACGACTCCGCCCCGGGCACCGACAACTCGATGGAGCGCGAATCGCTGGCCACCGACATCGACACTGCCCTCGCAAGTGTTCTCCGAGCGCGAACGCCTCGTGGTAATGCTCTTCGGCATCGGCCGCACCGAAATGACAGCCGAAGAGCGGCACCAATCAGCCCTGACGCGCCGAACGCGTGCGCCAAATCAGGAACGCGCCCCTGCGTCGCCTGCGCGAGGAGGCCAGCATGAGCATCCTCATCAAATATCTCGGCTAATCGCGCCGGCGCGCACTATCACTCGGCGCGAGGCAAAATCAAGCTCCTCCCATTTACCGACAGGCAGCGCCGCCCTTTCTCTCGAAAGCGTGGTGCCGCTCCTCGCTCGCTCGCAACGTCTGTACCACCGTTCGCGCGCCCACACCACTCCGCCGAGACAGCCATCGCCCTCCCGCCGAGAAGAAAGAAAAGTGGCGGAGGCTTTTTCTGCCGAAACGACGACAGTAGATTTGCTCGCCCACTGCGCCTTCCAAAATCCGCCGCGCGCCACGGCTTCACTGCGAAGACCCCAAGAATTGCATCGTCCGAACTTACAAGAAAGGTTTTAACAATGAGCAGCAAAAACCTCTTTTCCGGCGACGCAAAAGCGCTTTCCGGCCGTTACAAGCGATAATATTTGCAAATACTACACCTATCCCCGCGCCTTATTGCGAACGTGGGTGTGGAAAGAGGTTGCGGCGGTGCCACAGTGCCCGGACGCCGCACAATTTCGACAGAACTAAACGCCTCCCCTTCGTCGCCCGCGAACCGCGCCCCTACCCCGTCCACCGCTTGTGCCGGGCAAGCGCCTCGCCAGGCTCGACGAATCGAACATTTATCACCCCATATAGAACGGCGCGGTTAGTCCTAATTCCGCATACGCTGATTGCCGGCATGAGCATGACCGCTTATGCCGGGCTTCTCTCCTGCCCCCCGCTTGTCGCCCAAGACCAAGTGAAGACGGCAACGTCATCAAAGGTCGCATGTTCGATGCCACCGGTCAGGGTCCTTCCGGCGTGACCATCAAAGTGAAAGGCCAAAAGGCGTCTACTATTCAGACGAAAACGGCGAATTCAGATCGTCACAGAACAAACGCGAAGTCATCACGAGCAGCATCGGCATGTGTCGCAAATCGTGACCGTCTTCCCCAGCAACACGACCACGATCCCGCTCTCGGAAGACAACACGGCGCTAGGCGGTGGTGGTGACGGGTTTTGTAGACAAAGGAGACAGCTTCACCGGTTGAAACGACCGTCAAGAAAGAACTCCTCTCGGTGGGCACGAAGAATGTGCTCAAGCGCCGACAGCGCGATTGTTCCGGCACCTCGCGGTTCGAACCCCAACAAGCTGAACTCAGCATCCGCAGCCGCGCCATTCAGGCGCTCGGCCAACATGCCTCTTTGTGGTCGACGGCTCGGAAGTGACGCCGACTACGTCTACGACACTGGACATGAACGACATCGAGACGGTAGCGATTCTCAAAAGACGCCTCGGCTTCGGCTCTACGGTTCGAAGGCTTCGGCGGCGGTGTGATGCCAGCCATGAAGGCGGTCGCCTGCGCCTGAACTATAGCGGCGCCTACCGCCTGACATGCCCGATTTGAGCGACTATCATCTGCTCAACTCGACAAAAACAAATGACGCTGGCCGGGTCTCACGAACAACCTCAGGCCGTGCGCCAGGCAAGGCCGACGCCACTCGCCTCGCGCGCAGGAGAACGACTGGATGGCGAAGCCCCTGCGCAACGGTTTCTGCACACAACCCGGAGCATCGACGGTGGCGGTGACGAATACACGCGCGACCTCGGCGTGCGCGCTGCACGCGGACGACGGTGAAGGCTCAAAGCGCGACCGCCTCTCTCTCTTCTTCAAACTCTCCTATAATAAGGCGGGTGTTTCTACCATCAATAATAACACCACCTCACGCTGGTGAACGCCGCAGAGTCGCCCTACGGCCTTCTCGGACTACACGAGCATGCCCTATAGTCGCCCTACGAAGCCGACGGTTCGCTCCGCCGCAGCCTGACGGGCAACATCAACACCCCTCTGCAAAGGCGGGCAACTAGCGGCGACAACCAGTCTGCTCAATACGACGAGCCTGCAGGTGTGGCTGATGAAGGATTTGCGCAACGACGACGTTCACCGGAGCTGAACGGCAATATCTTCGTTTCGCCCTCTCCTACTCGCAGCTCACCAAGCGCGACTTAACGCGCAGCCAACTGACGGAGAACCACAGCAAACTCACGCTACTCCGGCAAGTTGATGCTGTCGTACAACCGCAACTTCTTCCAAAACTCTACACCACGGTGACGGGCGGTACGACGATTGAGCTACGACAGCAACAACACCTCATGAGTCGGTATACTGCCACCTCTCTCCCGCTTTGGCACAATATCCCTCGGTAAGCCGAGCGGTCAGGATAATATCTACCACACATGGGCTTCTTGAATAACGCGTTGTGACGTCGTCTCCTCGACTTGATCTACCGCTACGAAGGTTCGAAGTTCGGTGAACGCGCTTCGCTCCGTTCTGGAGTGCCGGTGCGGTTGAACTTGCACAACGAGGCTTCATGAAGGATCGCGGCGTGTCGTTCGCTCAAACTCCGCGCGATGTGGGTTATTTGGGTAACATCTCTCCAGCACATACCGCTCCATCTACAATTACTCTTCAGAATGTGAGGCATCGGCGCAATCAGACGATCGGTAATCCACCTGCGCGGGCGCACGCTGAAACGTAACGGTATCACGATGTCAAAGCCGATTCGACCTGAGTTTCACGACGCTATATTAGAAATACGACCTGTGGAACGTAACGAAGGCGCTCGGTGGGTATCGACGGCGCGCGAGAACCTCGGCGCGATCGAGCCGGTATCAATTGCGCGACGCGATTGTGCAAAAGACCTGCAATGGAGCTGGTCTTTGACCTACGCCTACAACAAACGCATCAACGCATCAGTAACGCACAAGCTGGGGAACCTCGGAACCGCGACCCACAGGTGCGCCCGCTGCCCATCTATGAGGCGGTTCGCTCTGACCTGATGACCTCAGCGATCGATCCGGCCACCGGTCAGGAAATCATCAAGCGCGACGCTCGTACACCTTCGTCTACGATGCGCGACAAAGTAAGTTCGCGCAAACCCCGCGGGCACAGGGAACATCAGCACCTACCTGACGGGAAGCGTGGTCGGCTCGGCTCCTTTGCCTACTCTGCGGTGACTTCAACCAGAACGCTCGTGACGCGTGTGGAAGCGCCAACAGTATAACGCCGACCGCCGCGTGTTTGACGACGCGAACGGCAGCGACATATACGGTATCGAGCATCGCCCTTCCGAACCAAACGAGCCGCTTCGTGGTGTGAACTTCCCTCCGCTGCAAAGCTCTCTCGGTGTACTAGAATTCACCTTGCGCGGATCGCAGCCTCGGGCTTTCTCGCCTGCGCCTCGAATTGCTCACAAACGATCTCTTCTACTTGAGCAGCATCAGCGCGAACGCGTTATCCCTTCTCGCACGCAGTGGCCAAATGTCGCTGTTTCCCCGTTCCCCGCTCCCGAAAATACCAACCACAAAATCATTCAAGCCCGCACGTGACCACCCGCGGTACGCCACCCGCGACAACGTTCTAGAAGTGCGAACACACCACTAAAACGTTCCCAACACGCACGGGGTTACGTGCCGCACCGTGTCGGCAACGGCCCGCTCTGCCGAGAACCGCCGGTTTCATCAACAAAATCGGACAAAATGTTTATCTCCAACAACAACGATAGATTACGAACTACGATTACGAACAACACCAGCACGTTCGACGATAGACAACATTTGGACTTCACCATATCAGGCCACTTCATACGTAAACGCTCGGGCAACCTCGATCAACCAACTCTAGCGAGAAGGCCTGCCGGTGCGGTGAGGCCTATAGTCACGCCTTCTGCACACAGCTACTCACTTCGCACTTTGACTACGCCGCCCAACCCGAGCCCGATAGCAAACCCCTATTCCGACCTCTCACTTGAAACAAGACGGTCTACACGCTCAAAGACACCGGCGCATCTCGCTCGACGAACCAAAGCGGAAAAATATCCCGACACGACCGCCGCCGTCGAGGTCGCAGATATGACTTCAATAATCCACCAGTTCAACCTCATGCCGTGTGACAAAAACGCGCGCCTGTAGGGCATGGCGACCACCAAGGCGCGACTACGCTCGCCGCGTGATCAACGCGAGCAAACTTCCGCCTCCCGCATCTACGCAGTTCAACGACGTACGCCGCCCCACCAGGGCGGCCAGTTTCCTTTCTGTAATGGCAGGCTTTCGCGGTCGTCTGTGCATTCGCGGCACGGTTTAGGCCTCGTGCGCTTCGCCGAACAGACTTGAACCGGTATGCGGCTTGAGGTTTCTTCCAGCTGGGACCTTGCAGTTCTGCGCTACGCCAGCTATCGTCCCGTTGACGGCACGGTTAAGTTCCAGCGTCTGTGATCGGCGGCGGGCGTCAAGGCCGCCAGTGAAGGCGTCGCCGCCATCACAAGATGCTTTTCTGACCACGGCCCGGTGGTCTCGGCGCGGACAAAGCGGAATATGGCTGCCCCTGGAATGCCGTGCGCACCAGCCGCGGATTGAAACGCCCCATGCGGCACGCGAAACTCTTGAACGCAGCTTCGAAAGAACGGTACGTGAACGCGGCGTGCGGCCGGTGAAGGTCGTTCATTCTCTTCCTTTAAACGCTTCGCCGCAAGCTGCATCCGCGGCGAAAACGTCCCAACGAACGCGTAATGATGCTTCGCGTCGACGCAGTTAAAATTAAGCGTAGCGGCAATAAGCCTCAATCTGATAACGAAGAGTTATTCCGCTCAACCGTTCAGATTCTCCTCTGGCGTGGGATCATTGCGGGCATCGTCTCCAACGAAATACCTTAAGATGGGTTCTACCGGAAAGGTGTCTGCTTCTTGCGGAGGCTGGCGACGCTGGGCAATATGCTCAAATTTGCTGGCGGGCGGCGGCGTCACGCGAGCGCGGTGAAAATTCTGTCCGCCTGGCGGTGGCGAACAGCGCAGTCTTTCCAGGTTATTGTCGTGCGGCCCAGCCAGGCGGTGCTGCGCACTACTGCACACGGCCCTTCACCATCCCCGCCGTTCCGGTGAACGACGTGTTTCGTTCTCCCTTTCGGGCGCCGACCAGACGCGACGCATGACGCTCATCCTCCACTTGCAGGGGCTGACGACCTCAGTGTGCGCTACACACAACAGGTGAAATCACTTCAACGGCGCCTCGAAGGCCGATGGTGTGGCGTTCTTCGAATATTCATTTTAAGGACGCCACGGTGATCGGTATTTGAGGTGTTGCGGCTTTTCCGACTCTCGAAACTGAGATGTGGAACTGGGCTGGACAGTTGTCACGCTTCTTCCTCAACATCAGGCCTTCAGGAGAAAAGCTATGGCCATTACATGCCAGCTCTCAGGGCAAGCCACAAAGGAAGAGAGGCTCAAATCTGTGTGGACCCAAAATGCACTTGCAGTCGCAGAGCAACAGGTTGCTGCACTCGCACCAGGCACACTCGTGCCGTCAGGCATCATCAATGCATTCCGACGATTCGGAGGGAACACCCTGAGCAGCTCTCGATCATTCGCGCCGCTTCTACGGTGAAGGCATCCTGCTGGCTAGACCGCTGGGACCTGCACTGCGCCGCGCCGGAAGTGACCGCGGGAACTTTTACCAAGCCCCGCCCGTAACACCGGCGGGGTGACAGTGAGTCGTTTCCGAAGAGCGCAGCTATGTCTACAAAGACTGCCCGGAACTTCGTCTACCGTCTGAAAAATCAGCAACAGGAGCGCGACTTTTCTGTGCGGTTCGCCTCATTACGAGTATTCACATTACCGCGCCGGCCTCTATGCCGTAACTGCTTCAGGCGATAACGCAACTGGCCTACGTTACCGACGGTGCCGCTGGAGGCGCGATATCTTCGCCAAAAACAGTCCGGTCGCTTGCGCTCGACGCCGCAGGCCATTAACAACAATTTTTGCGGGTGGCAACAAATCTTCATCTCGTCCAGACAGCGGCTTCCATCTACCAGCTCGACGGCAACACGGTGGCGTGGTCGCTTCAACGATGGTGCGAGAGCCGCGCTTCGCTGAGCTGGCGCTCAAACCCCGTACCGGCGGCAGCCCCAGCATCGGCGTGATCTATGTGCTCGAAGACGGAACCTTAGCTGGGTTTTCGATTCCTCCATCCAGCATGCTGCTCACCGGCACAGCAATCAATACATGTCTCAGGTGATCGGGCCTTCTCTTGCACCGACGTGAAGTTGGGCGTCGCGCCGGTGGTGCGGCGCGGCACTCCGACAACAAGCAAGGTCAGTTTCATCGGCGCGCATTTAAACAATACGCAGCCTTTTGCAGCTTCGCCGGTAACCGATTGATCGCTGAACGGTGGACAACTACCGCGAAAATCGCCATGCTCCTCCTCAGGACACCGCCACTTCCACCTACTACCATGTGGATTGATCCGGGTGCCCGATAACTCAAGACGCAACGCCGATCGAGTTGAAATACATCGGCGCCATGCCTGCCACCGCCGGTGTCAGGGACAACTCGAAGTCGTGGGCATTCCGGGCACGAACCTCATGTACTCTTCGGGCAACGCCTCTATGCCTACAGCGTGCTCTCGGTGAATTTCCCACCACTCCCACGCTGACTTGCGACGATGGTGAGCAGATTTCAGTATATTTCACTATCTCCGACGACAAATACCGCAGCCAACAATCCACCACGAAGTCGGTGCCTCTACTACTTCGACCTCAATCAGCGCGTCAACGTAAGCGTGATTCAACAGCCTCTGCGCAATTAAGCGCGCGTCCTCCTCAACGGATAATGGTTTGCCCTCCCTCCGTCATGCGTCGTTTCTCTTAAAAATGGGAACGACGCATCAGACGCTAACAGCATCAAAAGAGCTTTTGTGTTTCTACATACCACAAAGATTTATTCACAAACACTTTAAAAACCAGACAATGCGGAACCTCCTCCAGTTCTTGATCGCTTCATCCGCCTCGCTGTCGCTCTTGCACCAACAGCACTCGCCGCCGCGCCGACGACAAAGTCACCCTCTCCGGCCAACGTCAAGAAGGACTCGAAGACAAAATTGCCAAGTTCTTCGAAAATACGAACAGTCAAAGCAAATTCAATACACTCCTATAAGATAGGCGGAAAGTCTATTTGAGCTCGCTCAAATACTTGGAAGTCGCGACGCTGCTCTCCAGTGCCACCGCTCTGCCGTTTCCGATCAGCTATGACGACAATTAAGCCCATCCGCCCGTTTCAGGCGTCAGGACGGCAGCATGTCGCCAGACCCCAACACCGTTGGCCTATGATCGCGATCACCGAGCGCGAACGCAACGTCTTGACGTCCGGCTTGCGGTCAGCGCTGCCTCGACAAAGTCAGGCTAGCGCCGATACTGCGCTACGGTATCCCTCGATATATTAACCCAATTCATGGGTCCAGCAACTCGCGCATCGACGTCATTCCGCTGATCGCGACATAAAGGCGACGCGACAACGGATTGACGTATCAAGCAACTCAAAGCGTTCGACAACAGCATCAGCATCAGGTCGAGAGAACGCTACAGCTCAGCGCCTCGATCGCGGAACATCTTCTTCCTGCGCGCGCGACGCTCCCACCACTGTCGATGTAACCTCTCCCTTCTCCTCCCGAGGAAAAGGCGCCCGTCTCTCAGCGCGTCGGCATCTTCAATTCGGTGAATACGACATCAACAGCGCCGCCGACCGCGCCCGCAACATCTATATCGCTTTGCGCGACCTCGAAGCCCAAAGTTGTCAGACTACGCCGCCCGGCCGCCTCGTAGAGCCCAAGCAACCCATTGTTTCGTGATCCCAACTTCCGCCGTAGCGGCAACCCATCCGCGAAGGTGTGTTGCGTTGGAACAAGGCTTTTCGAAAGGATGGCTTCAAGAACGCGGCTGGGTGCGACTTCCCCACCAGAGGAAGATCCGCGGTTCAGTCCCGACAACCTCGCCTACTCTTGCATCCGCGCTACGTCCCCAACTCGGACGCGCAGAATGCCGCCTGGGACCTCGTGGTGGAGCCCACCACGGCGGATCATCCAACGCATCGGTCATCGTCTACAACAACATCGAAGACTCCTTTCTCTCGGCTGGCGTGCAGACGGCCAACGTCGATCCGCCGTGCGTACCGACTCCTTGCCACCGCCATCTTCCAACAAGATCGCGCCATCGCTCACGAAGTGATGCGCTCGGTCTCGGGCCCAACGCGGCGCTCCGCCGCCTTGCTGCGGCACTCGCTCCGCAACGCCGCCTTACGCGCAAATACGGCACCACGCCCTCCATCGCGGACTACGCTCGCTGCTTCGTAGCCCAGCCCGGCGGGGCGTGCCTCCCGCCCCCGAGCTCAGTGAATCGCTACTTCGCCATCGACTGGAGCTTCTGCGCTATCCCCCAGTATGCCCGGCAAGTTCGACGACGAAACGAAGGCCATCGAAGCCATGACCAGGCGGGCGTGATCACACTTCATGCCCCGCAGTCGCGCATCATCGATCCCACCGTCGTGGCCGAAGATCTCGGCAACGATCCCATCAAGGCCGCCAGATACGGTAGAAAAAACTCGCGGCATTCAGCGCAACCTCCGCTACGTGGATCCAAAAACGACGACGACAGCCGCAAGAAGCAAGGCTCCAGCCTCGCCATCGCCAAACAGTACCTCTATTTGAATCCTCAACTCATGCGAAGCGGTATCGTTGCAACACCGCCAAGGTAACACCAGCGTTCCTCCCTACAAGGTGTTGCCCGAGCCCGTCGGCGGTACCTGGACGCTCAAAGTGAAGAACTTCACCGACCACGCCGACCGCAAGGCCGAGCGCAAGGACCATGGCCGTGAGCTACTACGATCAGCTCCTCAGATTCCTCATCCGACCTCTTCAGCAGCCGTGCATGTCATCGTAGCGCAAACCTCGACCGAAGGCGCCACACCCTGCGCGAATCGCTTCGGCGACCTCTACGTGGAAGTCTTGCCTCGAGCGATCGCCAGTCGCGCAGTAGTGGGCAGCTCTGGAAACGGGTTTTATCAAAACCAATGACGCCAGCAGGCAGCGAGTACCTCGAGCCGCACCCACCGTACCCACGGCCACTCGCCGGCGGCGCCGCGATCTGGCCGGTCTGTCGGCGGCGTTTGGGACAGAAAATCAATAACACTGAAGACGTCAGGTTGGAAATCCTCAGCGCCCTAAGTTCAGCATCGAGCCGTGGTTGGTCTACTGTCGACGCGCCAGCCGGCTGGCGGCGCGGCTCGTCGCGCTTTGCCTCCGCCGGCACCCCGACCTCAAAGCCCACTACTCCGGTCATGCTCCAAAGATCGACCAAAGCTCCTCGACGACCGAAGCCGGCCCCACCGCTCGCTGAATAAATCTCCTCGGGACGCTTTCTCGCATCATCGCTTGCCGTGCAACCGGCCGAAGCGGGCATCTTTAACTTCCACCATGAAAAGACCGAGAAAAGAATTTACCGCAAAGACGAGCCAATTCAAAACAAAATCACCAGCGCCACCGGCCCCTGCTCACCCTCCACAAGACCGACGGCAAACTCTCGAGTTGCCCAAAAGCCACCTCGGCAAAGTTTTCTCCTCAGCGTCACCCTCGCCTCGGTCTCAATGCAGCCTCAGCACCGTAGAGTTTCACAATGTAACCCCGTTCACTTCGCTTCGTGCGCAAAAGACAGCGTGGTGGTCATGGATCTCGTCAACACCGACTTCACTCATTCCACTAGCCTGCTGGTAGCCTGGTGCCAGATTCTTCCAACCTCTCCTTTACACCTCCTTCCCCATCAAGGGGTGGGCAAGGACAATGCCTCAGTGCTCTCGACCTCCTCCTTCTTCCTCGGGCCGCTGATTCCCGTCATCGTAACGTGGCTGCGGAACTGGTCGCGTTGAATAATGGCCTCACGCTCCATCAAGACGCTGGAAAACTTCGAAACCAGCATGAGCATCCTCGTCGAGCGCAGCTTCGCGCCACGACATCATGGGCGGCGAAGCGCATGGTAGCGTCCGACTATCGTACACCGTGGGCATGGTGCACCTGCAAGCGCGGGCCCATGGTGCCGCGTCACCGATGCCGTCGTTTGTTCCTCGCCAGCAAATACCTCGGCGACAATAAACGCATCGAAAACACCGCACCGACATCGGTGGCGTATCGAACCCTCGAGCACGCTGCGCTGTGCATTGGGTATTCAAAACGCCATCATATGTCGATCCCGGCTTCCCGATTTGTGGCTCTCGCAAGCTTCATCACGTCGGCGTGCTCCGCTGGAACAAACCTTCGAGCGCATCGGTTTCAGACGTGATCGAATGTGACTATCCGGCGCAAGAAGATCACGCAGTTTGAGCCCGGCCTCAGATACTCGTGCGTTGTGCCCGGCCGTCGAAAACGCCATGGGCCTCGTGGAGCGATCCGCGCGGGCGATCATCAACGGTTCGATGCGTCCACCGCGGTGTGGCCTCGGTGCTCAATAGCTGGCTGTTGGTGCCTCGCCAGATCGACGCCAGCATCCGCAACGAAGTGCCACGACAGAAGCCGCGCCGTCACTCGAGTACCGTCATTGCTGCCCATGAGAATCAGCCCACACCCTCGGTTCCTGCACAACATAAGCCCTCCTTCGCCCTATCCGTCGACTCCCTGCGCTCCAGACACTGCCATTATCTACGGCACCCGCCCTCCATCATGGACTGCCGCGCATAACTACGTCACTGGCCAGAGACCCGTGACCAATCTCGATCCCCTTGGCATCTATGGCTACTACATGGTCGACTGGACCTACCGCGCTTTCCCGAACTCCGGGGCGATTACGTGGCCCAAAGACAAGCTCGCGACTCATCGAGTCACACGCCGGCGATCCCCTCTATCGCTAGACCAGCAGTCCACGCCCGTACGCGACCCTCTGCCATCGAAAGTCGCTCGGCAACGGTGTCAAGGCCGACTGGGTGAAGAACTTGAAGTGATACATCATTGCCACCTCGACGGGTGGATCAGGGACGATGACGACAGCAGCCAAGCCAAACCGCTCTGTCGTCGCGGGCGCTCAATGACCTTCCGCTATGCCAGCGTTCATCTCAGCGTAGCCATCTACTCTATATGCGACCAGCGGTGGGACTTTTCAAGTCTTACGACCGGCGCCTCATCGGATGCTCCTTCGCTCGTGAGTTCTCACTCGCTCGGCAACGCCGCCCTCGAATAAACTCCCGGCGCCGGCAACGCTGCCCTTCAGGCCTCCTGCCTTATGTCAGGCGCGGCGTTGAACAACACCGCCACCCGGCGGGCTACTATCTCGACTCTACGTACCCTCTCCGGTGCCGCAAAATGTCTACAACAACGTCTTCGAAAAGACCCTTGCCGGCAACGGCCTCTCCTCCAGGGTGGTTAAAATCTAAGTTCAACCTTTCCGTGAACATCATAACCTACAACCGGTGGCGAGAGTGGTGGTCGTTGCCGGTGCCAGGTACATGCCTGCTCAACGGAGACGACCGATCCCTCATGCCTCAGCACCCGCCGGCATGCTCTTGCCAGTCCACGATCACGGCCAAGACGCCCGCAACTCGCGCCGCTGCGTAATATGCCTTCAGCGCGGCGATCACCACGAGCCCGGCGACATCTGGGTAACATGATCAGCCACACCGACCAGGCGCTCTGCTTTGGGGTTCTGGCGCGATATCTGCGCCGCCAGTCGACCGGTTGTTGTCGCACTACCGGTGCACTCAGCGCATCGCGGCTCGACAATCATCAGCGCGCCCATCCGGAAGTGGTGCATCGCCCTTCTGGCAGCGGTCGCCGACGACCGCGTTTTTCTCGTCATCCTCGTCAATGGCCTCCTCGGCTTCGATCGCAGTACACGGATAAAAGTCACTTGTTTCTCGCGAAACACGAGTTCTACAAAAGACCAATTTGAACATGGGTTGACGCCGTCGCCTCGGCATCGGCGGCTGGCGGCAGCGCATTGGTCGCGCGACCGGCGGTCGGCGACGTGCGCGGTATCACTGGCGGCTGCTGAAGGGTCATGGAGATGCTGCGCCGCCGACGCCCGCAAGTGACGAGGCGAGCACCTCGTCGAGAATGCCGACCGAAGAGATGGCGCAGCCCACCACACTCTCGGCCAGCGCGTCGTGCTGCGCGCACGGCGCCTGCAGCGGAAGCGGGCGCGAGGGCGGTTTCGGCATCGGGATCGTGCGTGAGCCTTTGTGGTGGCAAGCGAAACTCAAGGCCTCGGCGTGAACGGAAGTGTAGATCATAAGAATTCTGGATTTTAGAAAAGGGCACGCCAATGCAGGGCACTACCTTGCAGCGAAAAAGGACTTTCAGACAATCGACCAAAACGCGCGCGTATTTCCGGCGATAGCCGACGCGAAAATAAAGAGAAGGATTATGGCTGCTCGACTCTTTTGCCCCACAGCCCGCTGGCCCGGGCAAAAGACGAAAAAAACGACCGGCATGGACGCGTCGTGATATCGACGACCAGCGCTCGGGACGATTTGAAATATGACGCAATGATTGGAAATGCAGAATTGGCGTCTGGAAGCATCGCGGGCAATCGTTTCCGATCGATTGGCGACGATATAACGTTGCACAGCACTGGCGGGATTCTGGCCGTTGTCTGCGATCGTGACGAATGGCGTTTTGATTATCACAAGCTGGCGGTGGCCTGGCGCTGGGCGCCTGGGCCGTGTAAACGGAAGTGATTCATCTGTTGTCAAGGCGTCATGACGCAGGCCGCGCGTGAAACGATGCAGGCGCCACTCACCGTGCGGTCGTATGGGTTTGGCCGAACTTGCAAGCAGCCACGGTCGTCATAATGTCGACGGCACGTGCACTTCAGGCTGCGACTTGGCACACAAGCGTGGGTCTTATTTTCTGCCGTATGTTTCTGATCGTCTGCCCGTTTGCTTTGAGCAGCTCGCCTAACGAAACTGGTGCGCGCGGCCTTCCAGCGGCAGCGGCGGCGCTCACCAGGCGGCAGCGCGCGCTTGCAGGCTTCTTCGGCACGGCGCGCCTCTTCAGCCTTGCGTTGTCGCTGACGGGCTCGCTGCATGGTTTCCCTCGGCTGCGACGCGCCTCGGCTGGCGACGGGCGGCCTCGAGGGGCTTTGCGCTTTTCTTCAGCCGCACGGCGGCAAGTTCGCACGGCGCCTTTCTTCTTCAGCGCGCGCGCTGGCGGGCGCCTTCTTCGCGGCGCGCTGTTTCGGCGCGTTTGCCCAGATGAGGCGGTCGATCTGGTTGTGAGGGCGGCATGTCGTGCCTGTTGCGCGGCGATGGTGGCTGCAACTCCACGCTGATGGCAGCTCAGGTCGTCGACCACACGCTGCTGTTCGCGCTGTTGTCCTCGAATGGTCTGTTGCTCACGCCTCAGGCGAGAAGCGTGCTTTGGTGTTGCGTTCGCTCGACAGTTGCTCACGTTGCCTCGAATCACGGCTTCGCGCTCCGGCAATGGTGATCCTGCACGCTGGTAGCGCGCGTATATTCTTGGGCATAGCCTTATGCGGCGATACATCGTGGAAGTTGCGCGCGCCGAGAAAGGCGAACATCAACTTGTTTTGTGAATCCGATTGCGATACGCCAGAAGACGATGCCGCGCGCATAACGGCGACGTGTTGAGTTCGCGTTCAGTTTGCAACTCCGACTCGTGTCGGCCGATGCCGGTTGAGGGTGTCGAGGTCGTGGCAGATGCGCTGACCACGCGCTGTTGGTCAGAGATTTGGCCGTTGAGGGGTCTATAGTGGGCGAGTCCCGACAGGACGTTCTATCGCGTGGTCGAGAGTTTGCGCGAGTTTTCGTTCATCTCTCGCTGCCAGATCGGCTTTTTCGCTCTGCAACTTGCGGATGCCGGCCGTGTTGGGGCGGTAGTCTTCCTTGTCTTGGCGAGGCTCAGGGCAGCGGCGGTCGTTCGCCGACTTTTGCCATATCGCCACTCTTTCCGGAGGAGTGTCCGGCGTTTTTCGACGACGAGGTGGCACCTGCGCGGAAGCAGCGGATTTGGACGTGGTTTTCTCCGTCTTCTTTTTTCGTTCTACGTCGCCGTTGCGACAGCCACGTCAACTTTTGCCCGCAGCCACGCGACGAAGACAAAAGCAGCAAAGACGAGCAACGAAAAGGAAGAGCGCGCTGGGAAAAAATTATTTGACCATTTTGATCATACGGTAATACGCTCAGATCCATGGGCTGATAGTTATCGGGAATGCGGTAGCCGACCAATCATAAGCGGAGTTTCACCTGAGAGGCAGATTAGGGGCCTCGTCGCGATCGAGCACCTGCACGAGGAGTTGGGTGAGGCGGCGCGCGCCACGGGGTATCATTTTATTCACGGTGTTAGTGCGGCACATTGAGGTTGACGTGCAAGGATCGGCCACCATGAGTTCGGTTTCTTCACGATTTTGCGCTGATCGTTCAAAAACTCTGCACCACGGCGAAGGTAAAGGGACGATCAGGCCGGAGAAGCCTGCAGTTCGGCACAAGTGGCGCGGAATGGCGCTTGTTGATGCCGATTGAGACATTTTTATCGGGCGTGCACACTGATCGAGCGCCTTCGATACCGAATTTGGTAAGCGAAAGCTGGACAGCATCATGGCGCATGCGCAACGTGCCGCGGTGCTGGACTCGGCCAAGTCATCGGCCAGGCTTTGGCTACCACCGACGGGGGTTCATCAGGACGTCGGCGCCACGCGCGCAAAACCGCAGGCGATGAAGACTGAAAACAAAGGCGGGAAAGGAAAAAAGAGCTGTTTCATCACAGACCAGAATTGAGACAACAGGAGCGAAAAGCGACGGAAGTGACGCTGCTTGCAGACCGTGGGGACTCGTCGCGCCGACAGGCAAAAGGCGTCAACTGCGGCGATGTTTGAGTTGCGATAAGTTTGTTGGGCGCGCGGCGTCGTCGGAAAGGTGCAACGCGCGCTTCCAATATCGACCGCTTCCTTGCGGCGGCCGAGTGCCGCGTAGATGTCGCCGGCACGGTCGTAGTGTCAGCCGTGGTGGCATCAGGTGCTGATGAAGTTTTCGGGTTTCAATCACATTGATCACTTCGTCCATCTGCACCTGCGCGGCTTTGTGCTTGCGGTTGCGGTAGAGCGTCCACGCATACGTGTCGATGTAGGAAATTTCGGAGGAAATTTCGACAGCGCGCTGCGCCATCGCAAAGCGTGCAATCGCTGTCCGGCTTCTGGCGGCTGGTGGCTGATTGTTGAGACGTTGAAATGCATTGTCGCGGTCATAAATCAACGCGGTGTCGTAGAGCGGCAGAGGCTTCTCGGAGATGTCCGCTGCCCAGGCATCGCCGATCGCGGTATATGCGTGAACACGAGGTGCTGTCGCTTTCCGGGCGTGATGGGGCAACGCGGCGTGGAAGGCGGCACCAGCGGGTACTATGGTGAGGCGCGCGCCGACCACCGTAATAATAGAACGTGAGGTCTTCGGGGTGCAAACGTCGGCCGGCGGCACTGATGCTATCGGCTTCATCGACACGATTGAGCAAAACGGGCTGCTGCCATCAGGCTGCCGGTTGGATCAGCTTCCGAGGAGGGCGGCGCGTGCCGGCGCGGCGAGGGAGTCTTTCGGCAGTTTGGCATGCAAAATCAGACACCGCTGGCATGGGTAGGAGCCGCCGACGCGGCGAAATAATCGCGTGGCAAAGGAGATGTTGTCGTGTGTCCCGCCTCAACCACGCGACATGCTCTCGAAAATGGGCAATACGTAACAT
>BNJS01001439.1_pt1 | contig 40894 bp, 65 predicted proteins | sample 8540461 | NCBI WGS metagenome assembly BNJS01 (sample SAMD00202454, study PRJDB9452) | human saliva metagenome | isolation source: human saliva | place: Japan
GCAGAATCATCACTCAATGATAGGCTTAGAAAGCAAACTTATTGAAGTTCAGCAGTCTTTCGGTTACTCAATTTCTACCCTGTCTAAAGAACATATTTCAGTTTTGGAATCAGTTAATGAATCCCTATTGAATCTTTGGGTAGAAGTAAATCCAATTCACAATACAGCAAACAGTCTATCGTCAGAAAACCTGTTACAAGAGGGAAACTACTCTAAGAACATTCAAACAGTTCATGGCAACGTGTCTCCAATATTACAAGATATATCACGGAAAAAGTTTAACAATAAGTAGGGATATTAAGACAATAAGAACTGGAATTGAACGTGTAGCAAATGGAGAAACTGACTTTCTATACTTTTCAGGCAAGTTAATAAAAGCTGGCTATGAAAATATGATGTTTTCTTTGAAAGATAGTACAAATGAGTTAGAGCCACTAGCTTTAGCTATCAAAAATGAACTTAGACGCTTAGAAGGAGAGCAAGAAGAAAGAGGAGACCACAGAATCGAGAAAGAGATTGAAAAACTTACTACAGTCAATTATCTTCTCAAAAAGATAACTAAAAGAACAGAAGAAAGTGCCTATACTTACCTAACTAACCTAGAAATTTTAAAAAACGAACTGGTTTTAGCAGGTCAAGAATGGCTAGAACAGGGGAAAGTCTAATATGTTGACAGAAATTCAGACAGAATATACTCAAAGGCTTCAAAATGAAATAAGCGAAGTCTTTCAAAAAAGTGCTTATTATTTTGAGCGTACAGCCAAGCTAGATACAGCAAAAGTAACCTTAGAAAACGTACTAACAGAAAATCAAGTTCAGGAATTGAATAGCAAATGGAGAGGGCTTGATTTAGTAAGTGAATCACATGGTGGAAATGACTTAATGGTTGTCTTGATGGCAAAAAGTAAAACCATAAACGATAGCTCAGACTTTCGTGCTTTTCGTGACTTTTTTTCAAACTTAATCAAGGTTGCAGTAAGTAATCAAGCAAATATCAGGTTCAATGAGACGCTTTTAGAGAACCTAAGAGACGAATTGAAAAATACAGGCACGATCCAACTTGAAAATGTGTTTTTAGAAATCAAAGAAGTAAAAATTTACTTTTCCACATATTTTTTATCCCCCTTGCTAAAATTAGAGGAGTGTATTTTAGAGGGAGAGGACGCTTTTGGGTTTAAGAGGCGCCTTTCCCAGAAGAATACAAAACTCCGATTAAAAAAACTTTTTGAAGATAGAACAGGCAGGCTGTAGTTTAAGTAAGGCTTCGTTGAGAATAATGTATATACTAGATTTTGATGTATCTTCTAAAGGATATGCTAAAGATTTTTAGAGTAGAACATGGGAACTACGTTCAGGAACTAACAGACGTGAGTAAAGGTTTTACTTTAACTTCCTATCACAATACAAATATTATAAGTTTAGGTAATGAATTAGTTGAAGGTAAATTTGGACTTAGGGAATATCAAAAGTTTCCTCAATGGGGAGATTTTACCATCACAAAACCCCACACTCAATGTTTAGAAATTTTTAAGCAACTATAAAAAAAGTAGTTGAAAAAGAAAAAATAGACTAGAAGCAGTCCGAGAAGAAGGAGACAAAAAGTATTCTCAATGAACTAGGACAGCTATACTTTCTAAGTCGAGAAGTTGAAAGTGCTAAGAAAAGAATTGACTGTTGCCAAGAAGAAAGTGCAGAAGCCTACCACAACTTGATACAGCTTGTTCATGACGTGGTAAAAACTCAAAAATATTATTAAAAACGGCAAAAACCCCTTTATTTCAAAGGGTTTTTATGATATAATAGTCTTTGTAAACTTAATAAATAAAAAGCGCTCCTGCTCTAAAAAAATGTTGTTGTTCATCTAGGTTCGCTTTATTTGCCCTCATTTTGCTCAAGAGGGATTTTTTTGTATAGTCGATAAATTATACCCTTTTTTTCTTAAAAATAGCGTACAGGCGATTTTAGGGGGCAAATTAGAGGGTGTAAAAACAACTACTTCTTTTCAGAAATAGTTGTTTTTTACTGATAGTTACTAATAGTGAAAGTTCTTTCTATTCTTTGTTATTTTCTTGCCCAAAATCTTCCAGACTTTCAGCAAACGCCTGAACTGCGTCAGTTAGATAGTCGAAAAGGACTACAAACACTTCTTCTGAGACAAGGGCTACATCATCAGAATCAGTAGTGATAAGACGGACGCTTTCTTTAACTTCTTTTGAAGAATTAGAAACAGAATCCAATCCATCAGCATTTTTGATAAGGTCTTTTTGATCCATATTTAGAACTGCAAGAGCTTTGTTGATAACATAGCTAGTTGCAGGTGGTGGAATAAGCAAACCGTCTCCTGCGAATGAGCCGAGGTGTTTTGTATCTGCCTTAATTTTTTCTAGCAAGTCCATAGTTGCTAGAGCGTCCTCTGCCATAATTTCCATAACCTTTTTACGGTCGTGAATAAAATCCAACATATAGCGAACTCCTTTCATAATTATTTAAAATCATTATAACACAAAACCTATATAAGATAAAGGGGTAGGGAATAAAAAAGCATATTAAATAATCTATAATATGCCTTTTTTATCTATAAGCGACTTCTCCATTTTAACAAGTCCAGACAAATCCTGACTTTGTTCAGAAAAGAGTGGTCGTGAAGTAAGAAACGAATGTCTGATTTATTAAGTTCTCCCTGCCAGTTATCACTTGTCAGGAATTGCCCTCTGGTTCGCCATCTGCTTCTATGAGTTGCTATGAAAACCTGCGTTATCTTTCCTAAGTGTAGGACTGCTTGACCTTTTTTATTGTACTTGGTCGTAGGAACATTGATTAAAGCTCCGTTCATGATCTCTTTCAAGCTCCCTTCATGATAAGACTGTAGCATAGCTTTTCTTAGGTCGTTAGGGAATTGATAAGTAAGGAGCTTGCCATTCAGCATACGCACCTTACAGAAAACATTGGCTTTTTTGTCGTAGCTTTCTTGCATTATCCTACCTTACGCTCCCACTCAATCTCCCAATGGAAATTAGAGCGATCATGAAACGTCTCTTGGAGTAGTATTTCTCCGTCTAAGGAAACAATAGTTGCTACCCAAAGAGCAGAATAATCTTCCTGTAGTTGAATATCTGTGAACCAGTAAATAGGCTGTTTGCTGTTGACAGCTCTTACCTTTTCCTCAAACCTATTCATATCCTCTTGGTTTAGACGACTATCAAACCCAATACAGAAAGTCTCGTCTCCATGAAAGCCAATGGAATTGATATGGGTAAGGTCGTAGCGCTCCACGCTTTTAGGATAGATTTTCAGGTGTTTCTTGTAGCGACTACGCTTGCTACCGTTTCGTGCTTGGTATCTCTTACCAGAACCCTTGTCATACTTGATTAGATACTGATGATAATGGTTATCGTGGTAGTAAATACCATTATCAAAAGGTCTGCTTTCAAGCTCCTTAATACCGTTAGCAAGTTCAATAGGACTTGCAACAGTAGTGATATTAAGGGCAATCATGTTGCTATCTACTACTTGTTGCTTGCTAAGTCCTTTGACTCTCTCTTTTGGGTTATTATGAGCATACAGGGCTTTTATCCCTTCTTCGTTGTACTTGTAAGGGTTAAACCAAAGGTCAACCCTCAACCAAAGTAATTTTAGTCTATTCATACTTTCTTAATTCTCCTATGTTTCATGTGAAACCCTACATTTTCCCTCTGTTTCCAGTCTTTCTGAACTTCCAATCTTTCGGAATTGGCTTTGGAAGGATTGAGTTATCCTTCTTCACTTCTTCTTCGGTTGGAGTTTCTTCATCAGGGTAAAGTTCGTTAGCAATAACCTCTTTGTCAACAGGTTTTTTAGGCTCAGGCTCAGTATGTGGAACACGCTCCTCAATCGCTTCTTCTACTTCGTGATCTAGCTGTGGTATTGCTTTTTCTTGCTTCTGTTCTTTTTCCTTATCAAGCTCCATTTGTTTAATTAAGGCTTCAACTTTTCGCTTGCGTGTATCTAGTATATCGTCAAGCTCTAGGGCAGTTTGGGCGTTCTTTTCTTCAAAACGCTTTCTGAACTCCTCAAAAGCCTCTTTGTGAACACTTGTTGTTTCGTAAGGTTGAGCAGAAGCAATAGTAGGTGTACCCTTTGGCTTTTCTTGGCTAGGGATAACTACGTCCTGCTCGTCCATGTCCTCGTCTATGACAGGACTTTTTTGGTGCTTGATAGCGTAGCGATAAACAGCTCCTTTTGAAATATCTCCGAGGTCTTTAGGTTTGATAAATCCTTCTTCAAAAGCGTCCAAAGGTACACGCTCATTGTAGTAACGTTCATCAGGATATTTTTGAATTGTGGAATCAATAATGTCATTGATATTTTCGTCTGTAAGGAATACCCCTTGAACACGAACAAGGTTAGGGTTGTCTGACCACTTAACGTAAGTGTCTCCTTTACCAAGCAAGCGCTCTGCTCCTGATTCTCCAATCGCAATATCACTTTCAATGCTGTTGGCAACCTTATAGACAATCTGAGAAGGCAAGTTAGCCTTGATTTTACCCTTGATAATGTCAGCTCTAGGTGTCTGAGTTGCAATGTGAATCAAGATACCTGCTGAACGTGCCTTTTGACCTAGACGTTGCATTGAATCCTCAACCTCGTCTCCGTTTGTCATGATAAGGTCTGCTACCTCGTCTGCAATCAGGATAAGATAAGGCTCTCTCTTGTCAGGAGATACCTTCTGGTTGTAGGTCTGTAGGTTACGAACGCCAATTTCCTCAAACAAGCTATTTCTACGTTCCATTTCAGTTACAACAGCATTAAAGGCGTTTTTAGCACCGTCCATATCTGTAATAACGTCTGTATAGAGATAAGGACTTCGCTTGTAAGGTGTAAACTCCGTTTTCTTTGGATCAATGATGATGAATTGAACAACATCAGGGCTATTACGCAAGATGATAGACAGGTAAATCATGTTAAGACCAACCGACTTACCAGAACCAGTCGTACCTGCTGTCAATAGATGGGGGGCTGTTGATAGGTCATAAGTTCTTGGTACACCTTCTGTATCAACCCCAACTAAGGCTTGTAGTGGTGGTAAGTCTTTCTTGCCAAAAAAGGCTTTCAAAAAGTTGGTGTAAGCGTCAGCAGTAATCTTATTATCAAGTGGAATTTGAATGATAATCTGACCTGCTCTTAGGGTAATATTTATATCCTGTTTACCCAAGTCACTTTCTAAGTTTTCCTTCATCTGCTCCGTACCCATGTTATTTACACCTTTGGTTTCGTGTAAACAAATTGAGCATTTGAGTTTGTTGCTCTCATACTAACAAATTGCAGGTTGACCTTTTCGTTAGAACTAATAAAGGTTTCAAGTGACAGATAGAGGTTAGCGACTTCTTCATCTGCAAGTTTGGTTTGTTCTTCAATTTTTTCTTGTAATTTCTTATCGTACAGAACCTCAATATCCCAAGAGGCTTTTTCTTTTGTAAAAATACCTGTATCAATAATTTCAACTTCATCAGAACCGTTACCAGACTTCTTACCATTGCCAAGAGCTTCTTGTAGTTTCTTCTGCGCTTCCTCAATCTTATAGACGTATTCTTCGGTTACGATAGCTTTTGCTTCAAAGAAATAGAACTCTTTTTCAGTCAGGCGTTCTGAGAAGGCAAATAGCTCCCCTGTTACAAAAGTCAACTCACTAGGCAAGTCCTTAAAGAACGTACCTTCAAGAACCTTGCGAATAGCCTTATTTTTTGGGCGTTCGATCTTGACGGTTGCGATTGAAAGAAAGTCGCTTCCATTCACTTCTTTACGAGTATGAACTTCAATAGCCATACGTCTTAATATATCTCTAGCCTTTACGTCTTGCTTTGAGTTCTTGACCTTGCCTTTGTCGTCATAGTCCAGAACGTTTAGCTCTAAGTTTTTGATAACTTCCCTACGCATAGTTCTAGCAAACATATCATCTTTGAAGGGTTGCAACTCCCCTTCATGGTGTCGAAAAGCAATCGTTACTAGATAGGCAATAGCGATAAAGAGGAGTAAAACCACTAAAACTGTTAAAATCCCACTTAAAGGTAGTTTTATGTAGATAAAGTTGTCTAGGTTTTTACCGAGCTTACTATCAAACCCTACTCTCCCCTGAACCTTTAAGGCTAGTTTTTGTAACAGGAACATGATAGCTTGTGTTGATACAATTAAGCCTACAAGAATAGCAACGGTAAACCCTGAACCCCACAAAATCCTAGAAGTCTCTGCGTAAGGATAAACGTTCTTACCGTTCTTGTAGTATCTCTGTAGCTTCTTCCTTGAACCTTTAGAACTCATAAGTCGCTCCTTAAAGTTTGTAATCTTCATCAGTTTTAGGGAGACTAATAACTCCATAATATCTTTCGTAAAACTCAATCAAGCCAGTAATCGTACTATACCGTGCTTGTTCCCAACCGTTCTCTACTAAGTGTAGGACAGACTTGCGAGTGATACCAATTTGTTGCGCTACAAAGTAGGCAGTAAACTTTCCTTCTTTCAGGTCATTCACAATACGGTTACAAGCAAACTCAATCAATTTTTCAATGTATTCTGTTTCCATGTCGCTCCTTTGTTGGTTAAATAAATTATTATTCACAACTATTATATCAAAACTCCTTTGAAAAATCAGCATTTTAAGAAAAAATATTCTTGAAAAAATTATCAAAAAATGATAAAATAGTCTCAAACAAAATAAGGAGTTCAAAAATGGGGTATAATCCTAAAGATTTTTTTAAGGGTGGCACAAGTACAGGCAAGGTTGTGACAAGGTATGATCCAAGCGTCATCACTAGAAAGAGTGAACGTAAGGTCATGTCAAATGCAGAAATTGCCGAGTATTCAAGAGAAGCGTCAAGAGGAACAGGTTTACGGAACGCTCAGTCAAACATGGGTTTATCGTCCTCTATGGGGAAATCTGACCGTATGACAGCTCTAATTGCAGGTATCAAAAAGGGTAGGTTAAAGAGTGTTGCTCAGATTGCTATGGCTCTTAACGTCCAAGAACCGACTGTAAAGAAGTATTTAAAAGAACTGGGAATAGGCTTCGATTCAACAACAGGGAAGATTATTTCAGATAAATAAAAAAGCGTGTTTCATAACACGTTTTTTTAATTTCTCAAACTATAAAGATAATACACACGCACATAAATAGGTGTTTAGAAACACAAAAAGATAATAAAAATAAGCTAGAAAACAATCTAGCTTATTCCTGAATATTCTTCAATGCTTCTTCTACATCAAAAGCGTTCAAGATACATGAGAAGGCAAGCGCAATGTTTCCAAGACCTGCGTGAGCTACGCTCATAAGTTTCTCACGTTGAGAAGGTGTCATGGAGATATTCAAGCGATTGTTACGAGCTTCCTTCGTGATGGTATTCTTCACAAAGAATGTTGGTTCTTCAATCGCTTTATCTACGTCAAAAGCGTCAAGAATTGCCCCAATGGCTTTAGACTTGTTTTGGCAACCTGCTTCGATCAAGCGCTCTAGTTTGCGTAAGTTTGTGTCTGAAATGTTAGTAGAAAGTTTTTCATGTTTAGGCTCACTAATTTGGAGTGTATGGAAGAAAGTGTTAGGTTGTCCTGTAGCTTCTACAACCTTATCATTCTTTGTGTCTGCTTTCTTTTTGGAAGGATTCTTAGCGACTTTCTTTTTAGGAGCTTCAACAGGTTTTTGTTCGTCTGTATCAATAGCGTCCAAGATAATTTTTTTATTTGTTTTAGTAGGTTGTTTTGTAGGTAGGTCAAATGCCATTTTAATTCCCTCTTTCTTAATTTCTGAATTATAAAATAGTGTTTCAAGAATATTTCCTTGTGTTGAAATGGTTATAAAAATAATACCACAACACAAAGAAATAATCAAAATGTGTTTAATTTATGCTACGTCAATAGCGTCCTTGATTGTTTCAAGGCTTTCTTGTAGCTTGGTAAAGTATTTTTCAAAACTTTTATTACGGTATTTTGCTCTCTTCATAATATCAAAAACCGTTTTGTTTTCTGCACTTGCGTCACGGAAAATATTACGCTCCCAAATATTTGTAATGAACAATTCATTATCCTTGGTCTGCTCCAAATATTCATTTGTAGCAGTAATACCATGAGTTCCACCACCAGATTTAAGCAAGTTTCCAACAAAGACGACTTTAGCCTTCATGATAGGTTCGTCATCATCATTAACGAGGTTGTCATCATTTTTAAGAGCTTCTGCACGGTCATATACACCGATAGCTCCGTCCATTTCACAACGCCCTGAACCTGCAACTGCGATTAAGAGGTCACTAGCTAGGTAGAAGTTATCAAGCAAGATACCTTCACTATTGTGAGTGTCGATCACTACATAATCGTAGAAGTCGCTCAGTTTAGAACGTTTAAGCCAGCGTTTGAAGATAAGTGGACTTTTACGTTCCATGTGTTCGACGTATTCTTCAACCTCTTTCAAGCTCTTAGTAGCTACGAGTAGGTCAAGGTTATCTTTTACAGTCAAAGGACTAACAGGTTTCTTACGGAAGATATTCTCAAAAAGATTTTCCTCAGAAGAAATATCAACAATTTCTCCTTTTTCGTTTTTCTGATAGACAAACCGCTTAGACGTGTCTCCTTGACGATTTGCGTCAATCAATAAAACTCGACCATAGTATGAAAGGAAATCGGCTATTATTGTTGAGAGGTCAGATTTCCCTACTCCCCCTTTAAGGGAAGAAACAGTGACAACTTTCATAATTTAATACTCCTGAAATATAATATTGTGGTTATTTTTGTGATAAGACGAATTAAAAAAATAATCAACAAACATAAAAAAATAATTCCTTAACACACTTTAATAATACCATAATAAAAACTTATATCAACCATAAAAAGTAAAAATTTTTAATTTTTTAAAACTATAAAATCCTTTATTTATAAAAGTTGTAAGATAGGGAAAAATAATGGTATTATAGATTATAAAAAAACAACAGAATGAGAGGAGATAGACTTGCAGAAACATAAGATTATTGAAAAAAAGAATACATTGATCTAACAGATGAAATGATGAAGTTTATTGAAAAAGAAACTTACTCCTAAAGATTTTGTAGTCAATGGAATGAAAATTGGGACTACCTCTAAAAATCTTTTATACAAGAGATAAAGAGAAGTTCTTTAAGTTGCGAGGAACAGTTATCCCTACAACTCTGCAAAATTTTAGACAAATATAAGAAGGGCAAATACTTTGAAAAGAAACTACGCAAGATATTTGACCGAGATAAGCAGTTCTTTTTCAAATGGAGAAAAGAATTGAAGGCGACAAAAGAAGTCGGTTCATCTATTGCAACCAACAGTATTAGACAACTCTATACAGGAGATAACGAGTATCATTTTAGTATCGTTAAGATGATTAAACTCCTAGATTACATAAATGATTTAGAAATAGAGGCGAAGATTAGAAAAGGAGAATAAATGTGGAAGTAAGGAAGTCAACAAAGCACGTTCCTACCTATGAGAAAACAAGGAACTATACGAATTTTGAGCGCTATAAGACGTTTGATATTGAAGGTTTTTTTAGTGATAAGAAATTAAAAGTGGTAGAGGTGTTAAGCACCAAACCATTGAAGCTGTTAGTAGAGATAGAGGAAGATAATACAGTCTATCCCCCATACCAAGATGGAAATTTCGCAAACAACACAGGCAGACTATTTCGTTTGTATCTTGATACGCCTTCTAACCGAGAAGTACAGGCAGGTCAAGTTATGCAATCAGAAAACCCTTATGTAGAGTTTGATTTTGAAGATTCATACGTCAAGGTTGTCTCTTATGAAAAGTTATTTGTCTATACAGGTGGGCTTGTCCTGATTGATAGGAAGCAAGAAAACCTGAAAGAATTTTATAGTGGGAGAGATTAGATGGTAGCAATCGAAGCAGAAAAAATACAAGGGTTGATGTTCTTTAGGGGTATTAACCAAGATATGATCTTTGAAGAAGCAGAGTTTGAGACAGTCTGCGCCTATGAGAAATCATCAGACGAGATACGAATTATTTTGCAAAATGTCAAGGTTGATTCTCCTAACGAGGAAGAACTAGTGTTTGTTCGCTTAATTGGTTCAAATGGCAGAGGTTTGCCAGTAGATTCAATGAAAGTGGATATAGGGTAACAATGGACGATTTGGAGATTGAAAAAGTAACTCACGTTCGTTCACAGCTAACCATTACGGTATCGTCTATTAAGTTAGGTAGATACAAATTAAGTAGCGACAATAAAATTGAAATCATAGAATAATAGAGAGGACAGCAAATGAATAGTAAGTACGAAGCCTTACAAGAATTGATAAACGTTCAACCTGCTTTGGGGCAACAAAAACTAAAATCCATGTTGCGTATTTTAGAAGAAGGACAGGTAAGAGAGGGAGAACTAGAGAGAATCCTGACTTATGATTATAGAGGCAAGACAGAAGAACAAACTGAATTGTATGAAACACTAGTAGGCTTAGTGATTGACCTTTATATTCAAAACAACGGACAGGAACAGTTTCTAACACTATACAATGAAGTTGGGAAATGGAACGAACCTCAAAGTGAAGAATCTGAATCGGCTATCATTATCCCTAAGTACGATAACAATATTCAACAAGTAGTCCGTCCAAGAAAGAAAATAGACTTAGGCGCTCACAGACCGAAAAAACAAGAGCAAGTAAAGGAAGTACAAGAACAACCAAAGGAAGTAGCGCCTTATGTAGCTCCTGAAATCAAAGAAGTAGAAAACAATGAACCTGTAAGTGTTCCTGAGTTAAAAGAAGAAGTAATAGAAAAAGAGCCAGAGGTAGTCATGACTAGAAAGCCAGAAGTAGAGAGTGTTAGTGAACCAGAGTTAGAGGATATGGACGATTACGAGGAAGAAGAACAACCGAAAAAAGGTGGAGTTCTAAAGTATCTAGCTGTAGGTTTGCCAACTATCTTACTTGTTGGTGGGTTAGTCTTTTGGCAAGTGAATGATACGAACAATAGAAACAGTCAAACAGAGCAAGAGGTAGCAAAAATCCTAGAAGAAATGCCTAAAGAAAGCAAAAAGGGAGAAGGTCTATCAAGTAGCGAGTATGACGAAAATATCAAGATACTTACTCAGGGGATTGATTCTATCAAGCAAAATGACAAGACAGGGCTATCTGGTTATCTTGTTGTTGAAGGGAAAAAATATATCATTCAGAAGTACGACCAGTCTAGTGGTTCATTGACAGTTTTTGATACGAAAGGAGAAAAAATTGTCTTTGATGAGGGTAGGGTTCAAAAGTTAGTTGAACGTTCAAAAGAAGGGAAAACCAAACTCCCTGACAGTTCAAGTAATGGAGAAAAGAAAGAAGCTGAGACTACAACTACTACTACTACGGAAGGTGGGCGCTAATGAAGGTTGATTTTTCTAACTACAACAGACAGGATTGTTTATTTCTTATCCTCAAAGTTGTATTGATAATAGTTTTACTTATTTTACCATTTCATCTAGGGTACTCATTTAAACACTACTACCATGTATTAGGATTTATGATTTTGCCTTTTACTATAGGGTTGATACCTGTTCTATTTAATTTTAAAAGTGTTTGGAAGTGGGTTGTGTTTAGTATGGGGCTGACAGCAACGGTTGTTTGGTTAGTTTCTAGCTTGTTTACGAGAACCTACATAGGCTATATGGCTACAGATGGATTTAGAGTATTAGATCAAAGTAACCCTAACTTTGTATTTGCTGTTTCAGAAAAGGACAAAGAAGCAATCAAGGGAAGTTCATACATTGTATTTATGAACCCAATGTGTGAAGCGTGTCAGGCAACAGTTCCAAAGCTCCAAAGCCTTACAGGTAGAGAACAGACAGCCATTGTCTATGTGGACGTGAATAGTGATTTTGGGGCAGAATACGTTAAACAGTTCCCAGACCTTGATAAAGTTCCTACTGCATACAATCGTGAAACAGGGGAAATGTTGCGTCTAGGTTTCCATACAGATAATGGTATTGAAGTCTTAGAAGAAAACATAAATATAATAGCTAATGATACGAAATATTAGAGAGGTATAAACATGGCACAAGAAGAACAACTTAGAGAAGAATTATTATTTGTTATTGATGAAAATAATGAATTGCGAGAAAAGGTAATGAACGCCTATAACAACTTTTTGAAAGAATACCGTGAATTTTTAAGCGAGGACTACGCAGAGTTGACTATTTATGAGGCGATTGAATCTGCGTTGCGTTATGCAATTCAAAAAGACGAGGAAGAAAGTGGCAGTTTCTACACAGAATTGCTTGCTGATTGGTATGACGAACAGGTGTTAGAGTGGAAGAAACGCCTTGATGTCTTGAAAAAAGACTATATGCTTGAAAGCGTGGCAGTTGTTGATGAAGAAGAAAAAGTAGATTGGGGAGAGTATGTACGTCCACTTATCTTCTCTATTTTGGAGTGGGGTATCTTAGTAACGCCAGACAATAATCATTTAGTAGAGAATGATACAAAAGGGATTGAACATATTGTTTACACAGTTGAGATTTATAACTTTCCTGTTTACTCCCAAGAAGATTTTGAAAGTTCGGAAGAAATCCAAAAAGAAGTTGGAACAAGTAGTTATAAAAAATATGAGGAATTGTTGTTAGAAAACAACATTACAGCTACAAACACTTGGAAGTTTGCGCTAGATTCTCAATTTGGGTACGACAGATGGTCTGGACGTAAAGCTAGTGATCCAGAGGATATGTTAAAACTTGCTCAATACATAAACCAATGTTTGCAACGGATTGAGATTGATATAGAAAAGGTTTTGGAAGGACTTGAAAAGTCTGAACAAGCTCACTTGTATTTGAAGGAAACATACTATGATGATGATAAAGCAGAACAACTCTTTAAAACGTGGATTGCTACGAAAGGCTATTAGTATTGGTTTTCTACTAACTTTTTGTGTAGTAGGTGTAGCTTGCTCTAAACAGGTAGCAACCGTAGATAATAGCGCAGTAGTTCCTGAGAGTTTGAAAGCTCAGAAGGAAGAAAAAGGCAATCTCACTAAAGAGGAATACCAAGCGCTTAGAGAAGCCTTAGTAAAAAATGGGCTTTACATTAACAAAGACGATACGATTGGTGGAGTATTCAATCTTTCAGATGGTTCAACTATGCGTGTCTATCGCCTTGACGGAGACGGTAATCTTTGGGGAGTAGTGAAAGTAGGAGATAATGTAGAAAAAATTGCTATGTTCGACTACGCTTCTGCTCTAACCTTTATAGAGAGAAAAGAAAGTGTAAGTGTGAAGTAAAAATGGCTAAAAACTACATTTTTGTTCGTTTAAACCAAAGACGGTTAAATAGATATGAGAAACAACGTGTTGAACGTTTAGTGGAAAATCTACAAAGAAAGAGTGATACAACTAATGATTATGTATTTATTTCTTTGTTGGAGTGGCGCAAAATTGAAGATAAAGTGGTATTGCGCCCTGACCTATATAAAAACCTAGAAATAGACCTTATAAGTATGCCAGAAGAAAATATTATGAAGGGTGGCTTTGTAGGAACAGAAGAATTTATGTCATTGATCGAAAAATTACCTAGAAGCGATATTTTTTTATAGTGAAGGGGGCATTGAGCTTGATGGAGAAGTTTTTTGGGATAGACCAGAGGAAGGATAAGTAAGTAATGTTTGAAAAAATAGGAATATGGTTGGACGACCTAGAGGACTTGGTAAAAGCGTCCGATTGGAAGAAAATCACGCTAGTTACGATTATCCCTGTAATCGTAGCATTTATCTTAGGTGGCTTCTTCTTTTCTAAAAAGGTAACACTAACACAGTCATACACAACGAATGAAGTAGGCAAGCTATTCTCTACTCAGGATTTACCAACGCAAATTGGGAGTATCGAAAACAACGAATTGAAGGTAGTTCAAGGACAACTAGCAGATATTCAGGTAGAGCAAGAGAAAGATAAGAATGGTAATGATACGGACTTTGCATTGAACTTTACGAAGTTGAACGCAGATACAGACCTTAATAATTTCTTTAAAACTCTTATTGGTATTAGGTTTGATACAAAGGTAGATACAGCTTATAAGAGCTTGAAACCTTACCTAGCTTCTAGTGTGAATACAGAAACGCCTATTAGTGAAGAAAAAACCTCAAAAGAAAAGCCAAAAGAAACCTCAGAAGAAGGAGAAATTGACTATAGTGTTCAGAAGAACATATATAACCTTTTTAGCTTCTCAGTCTTGGGGCAAGGAAACGCAATCTACAACAGCTTTAGCAGGTAAGGTAATGGTATCTGTTATGAGTGGTTCTACAAGTGCAAATAAATATTTTCAAGTCCTAGTACCAGTCACAAACGATAAGAGAGATTTTGCTTTACTCAACTATATTGTTAAGACAAATAAAGATGGCAAAGTTCTTGCTTGCACCTATACAGGAGCATTAAAGGGTTATTCAGATATGGAAACCTACTATAAAAAACTAGCAGACCTTTTGAACGGAAATACCGTAAGAGACGATAAAGGGGGCTATAATACCAATGAGAACAAAGAGGACTTTGCACATCATCAGGTAGGAGAGTAAATATGAATAGTTTAATTAAAAGAATACTGATTGCTTTAATTGGTTTAGCGCTGATTGGTATTGCCTGTTTCTTCCTGTTCTTTAACAAGAAAAGCGCAGGGAATGACTTTAAGCTAGAGGAAGCAAGCGTCCAATCAACTACTACGCAAGAGGAAACGACAGAAAAAGTTGAACTTATTGCTAGTGATCCACAGAAGGAACTAGAAAAAACCCTTGAAAAGCCTAATGAACAAGTGACAGGGGAAGAAGCAGAGACAACTAAGAAGATGATACAAACAATGGTTGACGCTCTTGAAAAAGCCCCTAATAAGCAATCTATTGTACCTGATAGGCTCAATCACGACCTATCAAGTTATCGTAGAGATTTATTGATTATCAAGGAAAAAATGCTCTTGCAATATAAGTATGACGCTTCTAAAACTAAGGTTTTTAAGTCTAACTTAGACGGAACACTACAGTTTACGATTACGTTTACTGATGGCAAGAATATCCTAGTGTATTCAGGAAACTATGATACAGCGACAGAGCAGATTCAACTAGCAACCTATAGGGAAGGAGAATAAGTACATGGCAGAAACAAAATCAATCCAAGAATATGTCTTGAAAGGTACAAATTTTTCAATCAGGAACGTTATGGATAATAAGAAAATCTTTGAAGATAGACTAGAAACGTGGCTACATAAAATTGATGAAGCAGGTGGAAATTTATCTGATGATGATAAGGAAACGTTTGGAGATCAAGAGCAGGCAATCCAATTTGTCGAGGCAGGACAAGTGACTAATTTAGAAGATATTGAACGAGAACTAGAAATAGTTTCAGGGTTGGTTTCTCCATTAAATGTCCTCAAAGATTGGAGTGGCAATAATCTTTCTGTTTTAGAGGAAGGAGAGAAAAGAGGCTGAGCCAGAGGACAAGGAACTCTATTTAAGTGTTATCCGTGTCATTCAGGATTTCAAGGAAGAAGTTAATACTTTCTTGACCGAAGTTGTAGAGCTGACAGAACAACTCAAACGTTCAAAAGAATTGATAGCAGTTTTCTAAAGTATTAAAAGAGCAAGTTCACAATTAGCTTGCTTTTTTTGATACAATGAAATAGACAACGAAGGAGAGTAGATATGGTTACGATTAAACGAAAAACTGAAAATAAAGATGATTTACTGAGACAAGCAACCCTCATGTTTGAAAAACGCTTTGACTTGCAGGAATTTACAACAACTTTGATTGAAGCTGAGCCAAGCACAATCAAGGAACTTGTAGAAGATTATCTACATACAGAGGGCTTCCCTAAAGGCGTAACGTATATAGACGTGGATTGGCACTTAAAACCACGCCTGAGAGCGTCTTATGACAAGTGGGTAGAATTAGGTATCAATGAAGGATATATTGCAGATAATGACCTAAGAGACGGTTTGAGAGAGTTCTTTGAAACAGGACGAGCAACACAAATGGCGTTGAAAGAATGGAGTAAAAGCCATCTATTAGAATTAGAAGTAGTCCTGAATGAAACACTTGAAAAGTGGGAACATAGAATGGGTGGCTCAGAAGCATTGCTTGATAACTTTTATAGTCTCTTTGACGCTATGCAAGTTAATAAGCTCCTAACCGAAAACATAGACAGCTATCCTGAATTGGTTGCAGAGTTTAGAGACAAAACAAAGGAAGTAGGGCTTGACAATGCAAAGCTCAACAACACTAACTACCGAGTGAAAGTCAACACGCAAGGAAACGAGAGTGAGATTGTCCTTTTAATGACGTTGATCTTGAATATCAATAGACCACAGGCGTTAGATAACATACCTAAAATGACTGCTGACGACTTTAACACGCTCTTATGCTTGCCAAGTATATTTAGAAAGTTAAGCAAGACTGTTGAATTGCTAGATAGCGTGAATGAGTGGGAAGAAAGAAATAAGCAGATAGCTTCTGAGAGAGTAGCTATCCAGAAAATCTCCCAGAAATTAGTAGAGAATTTCAACCCAGATGAACTCCTACAACATTTAGTAGCAACTCCTAGCCCAGATAACCCTTATTATCAGAAACTTGAAGTATTGGCAGAAGAACGTCATGTACCTGTTGAGAAATTATTGTCGCAAAAACCAAAAGCAACCGTAAAATTCAATGGAGATATGGCTGATTTATCAAAGAAATTGCTTGATACAAAGCTATCAGAATATGAGATTTATAAAAAAATTTGTATCGAAGGAGAAAGAAATAATTAGTGGTTTATGGTTAGAAAAACCATTAAAAATTCAATAAGTGTTGAAATAGAAGTAAAATAGAGAAGAAAAAGTATTGTTTTATAAAAATATAGTTCAATACTTTTTGTTACTTATTGCTTGCTTTTTCTAAAAGAAAGTGCTATAATTTGAGTAATCTTGTATGTCACAAAGGGGGTGTGAAAATGAAATCAAAACGTGACATTTATGAGTCTATGGCAGTTGAACTTGGTTTGACTAAAAAAGGCGCAAAGGAAGCTGTAGATTATGTATTTGGGAAAATCTCAATATACTTGTCTGAGGGAGAAAAAGTACGCATTGACGACTTTGGTAACTTTGAAGTTCGTGAACGTGCAGAGCGCAAAGGACGTAACCCACAAACAGGTGAATCTATCGTGATCGAAGCTAAGAAGTCTCCTGCTTTCAAGGCAGGTAAGGGATTGAAAGATAAAGTCAATAAGGCTTAATCTTTATGAAAAAGAAAGGAAATCAATCTTAATGGAATTGAAAGAAAAAGGACACGGTTTTATTCGTAAGAACAAAGCAGGGAAAGTTGTATCAGGAATTATTCTTGGAACAACAATGTTGTTTGCAGGGCAAGTAGCTTCTGCTGATGAAGTAAAAGCGCCAACAGACTCAAAACCTGTAGCAACAGCAACTACAGAAACACCAAAAGCAACTAATACAGAAGCTCCAAAACAAGAGGTGCAAGCAGAAACTAAAGAAGCACCTAAAACAGAAGAAGTGAAAGACCAAGCAGGGTTGGATAAAAAATATTCAGACCTAAAAGAAAAAGGTAAAGAGCTTGATGTTGAGCTTAAAGAAGATAAAAAAGTTACTCATAAAACAGTAGCAGACGCTTCTAAAGACCTTGATGAACAAGGTAAGAAAGTAGAAGAACTTGCTAAAGTTCGTGATGAAGCTAATGCTAAACTTCAAGGTGCTATTGCTGATGCAGGAAAAGCAGGAGTGAAGTTTGAGGGTGAAACCCCTATTACTTTAGTTCAAGGGAAAGAAGTGGAGTTTGAGAACGAAGTAGCGACAGCAGAAAAAGTTCTCAAAGAAGCTACAGCGAAACAAAATGAAATCTCAAATGCTACGGATAAAGTCATTTCTGATGCCAAAGCAAAAGGGGTTGATGTAACAGTATCAGGTGAAACAGTTGTTGATGTAAAAGACGCTGATTCCGCATTTGAATCTCTTAAATCAACAATAGATAAAACAGTAGCAGATAGCAACACTAAAAAATTAAGTTACAAAAAAGCGTTGTCCGAGTGGGAAAGAACAGTAAAAGAAGGAAATGATAAAGTTGAATCAGATTATAAAACTGCATTGAATAATTTCCAAAAACAAGTAGATGAAGTTAACGCACGAAACGAAACGATCAAATCAGAAAATGAACAGGCAGAAAAAAATAACAAAAATGCTAAATCAACATTGAGTAGCGATTCTACAGCCAAGAAAAATGCTGATGGTTCTTATACACAAACTATTAGTGGAGTTTCAAAAACTAAAACTACTACAAATACCACAACTACAACAGGTCATGAGCCAATGGATTTAATCCAGATCATTGACTTGTCAGGTTCTTTATCAGATGGTGAGTATAAACAGCGTAATGGTGTTACAGGGGCTAGAAAACAACAAATTAGTGACATGATTTACGTTATTGAGCATCAGTTGACAGACCAAGACCATGTAATGCTTGCATTTTATGGAACAAATAAAGGTAATTCCTATGTTGTTGGTGGGCAAGATGGTGGTATTGCAACAAAATTGATGACTAAAAAAGAAGCTATCGCCCTTCTTAATAAGATCAATGCTGAAAAACAAGTACATGAAGTAGCACAATCTTGGACGCTTATTCCAAACGTAATTAAACCATTATTGGAGAATTACGTTGCCTCAGACGCACAAGATGGTACAGGTTTTGAAGATGTGTATAAAGCGCAATCTAACAGAAACAAAGTTGTTTCAGTTCTTCAATTTACTGATAACTGGACTCTGAATGAGAAAGAGGATATTGATACTACTTTTGCTGAATGGGCTAAGGCTACAGCAAAAACATTCATGACGGTAGTTGATGATCCAGATCCAGATAGCTCTTTATCAGTTTCACAGATGAAGAAAGCAGGACACCCTAATATTAAAACATTCAAGTCATTGACTGCTTCAAATCGCCAAGAAGAAATTGCTAAATTGTTCCAATCAACAGCAACGGTTACTAAAACTACAACTACAACTGTTAAGTCTAAGGGAGTAATTGCAATTACACCAGAAGTTGGGCTTAAACTTGTGTCTGCCGAATTAGTTTCTCCTAGTGGTAAAAAACAAGTGCTTGAAGTAAAAGGAAATCAGGCAAACTTTAATGGTGATTTGGCAGAAGAAGGGGAATATAAAGTAAACTATACCTTTGCTTCTACAGATAACAAAGAAGCAGTGGTTAAAGGTTCATTTATTGTTGATGGGAAAGAAAATTCTAAAACGGACAAATTCATTTCTACTCCAAAAGAGAAAACTAAGGATTTAGAAAAAGTTCCTGATGATGCTCCTAAAAAGGGTGAGTATAAAGCACCTGATAGACCTACTGAACCTCAACCAGAAAAAGTTTCTGTATCTAAATTAGTTGTTAGAGCTAAAAAGCCAAAAATCGAAAAAACAATCGCAGAAGTGCATCCAGTTCAGGTGGAACAGGTAAAAGAAAAACCAGTTGTTAAACAAAGCACACCATCCCTACCACATACAGGAGAAAAAGCTTCTATGGCTCTTTCTATGGCAGGTCTTGGAATGATGGTAGTTGCAGGTGCAACTCTTAAAAAGAAAGAAGATTAAAACTTCTATCGTTGTGAAATACATACTTCTAAAAAGGAAAGGTAAATAAAAATGAAGAAAACAGAGATTATTAAAGGTCATGGTTTTATTCGCAAAACTAGTATTGGACTAGTTTGTGGAATTGCGTTGGGAGCAGTGTTCCTTGGTGCTAATGGAGCATCAGCAGAAGAAGTGACAGTACCACCAACTACAGCACCAACTACAGCAACTACAAACGAAAGTAAGACAGTAGTTGTAGATGAAGGTCTGACAGAAGTTGCTAACAAAGCCAAAGAAGCAGGCTTGACTGTAAATGCTGAACCAACTAAAAACATTGGGACAGCTAATACAGAAGAAGAAGCCACTAAACTTGCTGAACAAGCTAAAAAAGAAGTAGCAGACCAAAAGGCAGAAATTGAAAAGAAAGCAAATGAGTTCAAAGCGCAATCACAAGCAGGTGATGTAAAACGTCAAGAAGTAGTTGATTATTTAAGCAATAACCCTACACTCTATAATAATACTGCTGATGGTTTACGTGCATTGGCTGATGATGCTTATAACAAAGGTCAAACTAGTTATGGGGAATTTACTTCAAGCAGTGGTACAGTACGTTACCTGAACGCTTCTAGTGAGTTCAATGCAGATCAAATTGATCCAACTATTGCTGTTTAAATTCTGCTGTAGGTACAGCACCAAAAGAAATCACCATGAAGTATTCAGACGGGAATGTATTTTCTTCGACAAATAATTCGTTGGCGAATCGTTCAAAACTTAGTGTTGTTCCTATCTTGGTAAATGATGGAGAAACAATCACTTATAAAGTAAATGTATCCTCTGATTCTGAACTAGGTAAATTGGGAGTTAAAACAGTTGAACGTTCCCTTACTCTTAAAGGTTCACCTATAGGTACAGGTAAAGTTGCGCTTCTAGCAGACCGCACAGGTTCTGTTGTTTCTAACTATATTTTGGGTGGTTTAGGTAAAGCTAACCAAGTGATGAATGGTGGAAAAGAATTTGGTGTAGAAAGCACATGGAATTACCTTGATGCTTCTGGTAAAGCTATTGATTCTAAAGAATTGACTGCAAAATTTGTTAATGCTAAATGGTATCCTAATCTAAACATTAAGGCTAGTGATATTAAATTATCTCCTACAACAGAAGATAAACCACATTCGTTGCACACTGGTTCTGATGCTACAGCTACTTTATCTGACACTTTTGTAAACGGTGGCAGTAAATTTGTAGTAGCAAACAGAAAGTATAGATTGCGAACATACGGTGAAAAAAAAATATTGATCCTACTCAAAATTTGATGGCATATAATTCAAACCTTGTTGCCCCAGTAAATAATAGCTATGTAACTACTCCAACAGCTCCAACAGTAAACTACCACCTTGTATCTTACACAGTAAATAAACCTAAAGCAACTAACAATGCTGACAAGGTTAAGAAGGGTTCAATCGTCCAAGTGTTTATTGAAGAAGGTGGAAAAGAAATTGCACCTAAAACAAACACAGGCGAAAAACCAGTAGATGAAACAGTTAAGTTGAGCCACCCTAACGAAATCACGTTTGAAGGTAAAACTTATACTTTCACAAGACAAGACAAAGTTGATCCAACTAAGATTCCTAACGGAACTGAAACAATCACTTATGTATATAAGTTGAAGGAAACACCAAAACCAGTTGAAAAACCAACGCCAAAACCACTTCCAACACCAACACCAGTTGAAAAGCCTACTACAATTCACATTGATACAGAAGGTAAAACTGTTGCGCCAAAAGAAGATGGTACTAAACCATTTAAGACCATTGATGGTTATGAGCCAGCACCTAAAGATTCTAAGAACGTAGTAAATCCAAAAGGCGAAACAGTCCGTGTTTATAGTCAAATCAAAAAAGGTAATGTAGAAGTACGTTACGTTAAAGATGATGCTTCAAGAACTGTATTGAAAGAGCCAGTAGCAGATACAGTAGGTGGGAAAGTTGGTTCAGATTATGACACTACAGACCACAAACCAAAAACAATCACTAAAGACGGTGTGACCTATGAGCTTGTCCGTTCAGAAGGGGTTGAAAAAGGTAAGGTTGTAGAAGGCAAGACAGTTGTAACCTATGTTTACCGTCAAACAGTAGAACCAACTACAATCCATATTGACGAAGAAGGAAACCGTGTAGCACCACCTGAAAAGGGTACTAAACCGTTCAAGAACATTGAAGGATTTGAACCTTCTCCAAAAAATCCTAAGAACGTAGAAAATCCTAAAGGCGAGACAGTTCGTGTTTATAAGGTTGTTAAGGGAGACGTGGAAGTTCGCTATATCAAAGATGATAAAGAACGCACAGTCCTTAAAGAACCAGTAGCAGACACTACACAAGCCAAAGTAGGTACTAAGTACGATACTACAGACCACAAGCCAGTAACTATCACTAAAGACGGTGTAATATACGAGCTTGTTCGTACAGAAGGAACTGAAAAAGGAGACGTGGTTAAAGGTAAGACAGTTGTAACTTACGTTTACCGTGAAGTGCAAAAACCTATCACAATCCACATTGACACAGAAGGCAATCCAGTTGCCCCACAAGAAGATGGTACTAAACCATTTAAAGAAATTGAAGGCTATAAACCTGCTCCTAAAGATTCTAAGAACGTGGAAGATCCAAAAGGTGTAACAGTTCGTGTTTATGACAAAGTGAAGCCAGAAGCTCCACAAGAAGCTCCTAAGACACCTGAAAAACCAGAAGCACCAAAACCTACAGCACAAGCTAATGTTACTGCTACATTGCCAAATACAGGCTCAGAAGCAAGCACAGCCCTTGCATTAGCAGGAATGAGCATTCTTGGACTTTCTGGACTAGTATATAAAAAGAAAGAAGATTAAGCCTTCTTTCGAGATCGAGTAAATTTCATGTTATAACCAGAGGACAGCATACTTTGTATGCTGTTCTTTTTGTATCAATAAAAACACAATGAAATGATAAAGAAACATAAAAAAATAATAAAAATATGATAAAAATGTTGACAAGTATTATAAAAAGGGTGTATAATATAATCATGAAGCAAAAAGGAGAAAGAAAATGGAACTAGTAGTAAAAGGAACTTATGACAAGAAAAATGAGCGTTGGTATGTTGATACTGACGAAGCAACAGTATAAGCAATGAATAGCTTTTTAGAAGAACATGATCTTGATGTGTTTGAATCATGGTTAGGGTATTTAGAAGGTGGAATGAGTGATGAATCTTTCGCCCTTTATCAATATATTGCAGACTATCGAAAATGGGGAAATCAACCTATATGACGGTAGCAAGATTAAGTTAGTAGAAGGGTAGGAGATAGCATGGAACAACGCTATACAAGGAAAGACTTTTTTGTAGGTCAAGAAGTTTACGCAGAATGTATCGGTCTTAGTACCAAAAGGGATAAGGAAGGTAGCATTAGTGTAGAAACTGTAACTAATGTTGGGAATAAGTATGTTACGACAAATAAACGTATGTACCGAATTGCAGATGGCGTTCTAGTGACGGAATATTCTCCTAATTATGTATTGTGGATCAACAAGGACGAAGTAGAAACAAAAGTAGCTAAAGATAAGCTATTCTCAAAATTATCATGGGAGTTTACTAAAGGTTTAGGTGGCTTGCAGGAGCAAAGACTTTACAAGAAACTGAGCTTAGAGGACTTGCAGGAAATTGAGCGAATCATTGATAAAGGAGAAACAAAGTAAATGAAGGTATATAATGTAGTTGGAGTAGTTTATTATGGTTTTATGGGCAGAGTGAAGGTAAAGGAGCTTATCGGCTCTTTCTCAACACTTGAACAGGCAAGGGACGTAGTTAGTCAAGTAGTAAGCAACTATGACAGAGTAGAAATTATTACAATGGAGCTTGATAAGGTTGAAAGAAAGCAACTATGAAACAACCTATAACACAAGATAATATTGTATGGCAGTTGCCTATGGCAAGTGCAGAAAACAACAATAGCACAGGATATATTCATGGCAATGCGAAAACTCATGCTTTTGCAGTTTGTGACGATAATCTTATAAACTGGTCTTTATGTAAAAAATACGGTCAATACAGTAAAGAATATGAGACTATCAATATTGAAGGAGTTGAGGAAAAACACCTATGTAAAAAGTGCCTGAACTTCTACAAGAAACTAAAAAAAAAGAAAGAAGGAAACAATAAATGAAAGCTAAAAAATATATAGAGGTCGAGAGTGTTCAAGATGGGAAAGTTATTATACCAGTACATCAAGTTCAGTTTGTTATGAATGATGGATTGCTTGTTTATAAGTCAGAAGATAGTGGAAAGAATATTGGAGTTAAATTGACCAAAGAGGCTGTAGAAACAATTACAGAAAATCTTTAGTGGAATATTGGTAAACTAGACAAAGGAGTTATAACATGGAACTTAAAGGGAAAACCAGAGAGGGAGAACTTGTTACTTTACTATCAGGAAAGGATAGCTACACTATCGAAGTAGTAGCAAGCGAAGATGACAAAAGCAAGAAGAAGTCTGACAAGGCGAAAGAGCCAGTACGGATTGGGAATTACAAGAATGAATTTCCTAAGAAGTCACTAGAAATGTACGAAGTGAAAAAGCATGATGCCGAAACAAGTGTGAAGATCAAGTTTGCAGGAGAACGGTTTACCTTCTCCTTTGTGACTGAAATACCATACGAAGAAGTGGTAGAAATGCTAGAGGTGGGTTGAAATGGAAAATAAAAATAAGTCTGAAATCTGGGTAAAAGGGTATGTGGACAAGGACGGAGATATTATTATCTCACTAGGTAATGACGGTTATCACAGAGTGCTAAAAGACTATGTGGATTCAGGAGTAGTTGAGGTAAAAGAAGTATGACAGAAACCAAAGACCTAAGAACAGGGTGGCTTAAAGAATTGAAAGCAGGAGATAGAGTAGGAGTATTAAAGACAATGGGGGTTCTTGGACGTACTAGGACAGTTGAAGTTGTCAAGGATATAACTACAACAGGCGAAATTGTGTTGGCAGATACTACAATCCCTGCTGATGGTGTTTTGCATTATGAAGGGTATAAAACAATCAGGCTTGTTAGAGTAGATGGAATAGAATAAAGGGATAAAAAATTAGATTAGTACAAAAGGTATTTATATTATGGTTAAACAAATGATTGTTAGGTTTTCAATTTTTTCAGCAGTTGTTATTCTAGTTGCGTTCTTAACAAAATCAGAAGCAATAACATTGTATGTGATTGGTTTAACTTCAGGGCTTATGATAGGATATGCTTATGGTAGTAGAAAGCAATTAAAAATATTTTTAATGTTATTTGTTTCAGTAACAACGTCAATCTCATTTATTCCTCAAATATTACAATTATATAGAACTAAACATTCAGAAGATATTTCTATATCATCATGGGTTTTATGGGTTTCTTCCTCTACATCTTTTTTTAATATTTTCTTTCTTAGAAGGTGGTTTCAGGGTTGATATTCTCGTCCTTAGTAGAATTTATTTTTAACTGCATTAGTTCTTATTTTTAACTATAAAGTATAGAAATAATAAAAAGACAAGAGAAGGGAGAAAAAATTGACAAAAACAACTAAAAAACATAACCTAGAAGCAAGCAAGCAAGCAAGCAAGCAAGCAAGCAAGCAAGCAAGCAAGAAAGCAAGCAAGCAAGCAAGCAAGCAAGCAAGCAATAAGTCCGTCTATGCACCAATAGGAGCTTCTAACCACTCAAAACATGAAAGACACCGAGAGGACTACTACGCAACCGATCCAGTAGCAGTAGATTATTTGCTGAATGTTGAAAGGTTCAAGAACGTATTAGAGCCTGCTTGTGGAGAAGGACACCTGAGTAAAAGGTTGATTGAGTTAGGGGTAGAAGTACACTCTAGCGATTTAATAGACCGTGGATATGGAGAAGTGGCTGACTTTTTCGGTATAGAAAAGTGGGAAGGAGATTTAATAACCAATCCCCCCTACAATATAGCTCAGAAGTTTGTAGAGCATAGCTTAAAAGTTGTTCCAGAAGGGAATAAGGTAGCAATGTTTCTAAAGCTGACTTTTCTTGAAGGTCAGGCGAGACGCAAAATGTTTGAAAAATACCCCCCAAAGACCGTGTATGTTTTTAGTAAGAGAATTAAGTGCGCTAAAGGTGGAGATTTTAACGGTTTTTCATCTAGTGCAGTTGCTTACGCTTGGTTCGTTTGGGAGAAGGGGTTTAAAGGGAAACCACAAATTGAATGGATAGATTAGAGGAGAAAGCATTGTTAGAAAAATTGGTGTTGAATTATAATGAAAATATCACTTGGCTTCTCATAGGTATAGTTGCTTGTTTTGCAGTTATTTCACTTGTTGCTACTGTAGTTTCATTAGTGACATTGTGGAAAGACAGGGTTACACCTTTTAAATGTTCAAAAAACCTGATGTTGCTTTTCATGATCTTTGAAATATTGGTTCTTTTTATATTGATAGAAATTGCCTGCTATTTAGCAATAATGGGAGAAATTAGAGGATATAATGCTCACAAAGATATACAGAAAGGCTTTTCAGATATTAAAGAGTATTATGTTCTGAAACAAAAAGGCAACCAGTTAGACTTTAGATTGAAGGGAAAGTATAGAGGGGTAGGAATACTAGAATATCATGCAACAGCAGAGGTTGTAGAAGAAAATCCGACTGTATATAAAATAGAATACGAGGGAGATTATTTTGAAATTAAGAAGTAATAGGTTAATTTAAAAGGCTAGAACAACTAGCTTTTTTATTTACCCCTAAATTGGCTTGTATGACGTTTTAGGGTAAAACAGCATAATTCTAGGCAGAGCATTATAAAACGTTACAGGGGCTAAAATAAGAGGGAATAAGAAGGAGTTAGAGGTAAATGTATTTCATGAAGTGGATATAAACAGTAGATAGGGCGCTCGTTAGTAAAACCACGAAAAAATAATATAAAAACACAAAGACATAATATAAATCATTGACAAAAGGTGTAAAGAGGTGTATAATATAAATATAAAGAAGTTAAAAAAGGAGAAAGAAAATGGAGTTTAATACATTTGTTGACTTATTGAAGGAAAATGGTGTTGATTTAGTCCATAAATATAATGAAACATGGTTGGCTTGGACACCAGAAGTTGAGGACACATTATTTGTATATGGTGAGACAGACGGTAGGGTAGTGTTACTTGACTGTGTAGAAGTTATTATTGCTTGGAGTGAACGAGGATTGACTTTAAGTGAGCTATGTTTTGTTCGTTTAACATTATCAAAATTATGTTATGGTAAGGACGTAATACCTTTTGCAGAGTTGATTAAACAACTTATCAAAGAGCAAGGGGACTACTCAGAATACGTTAAAGCAGTCATTCAGATTGAAGATGAAGGGGCAACAAAAGAGGACTTAGACAGAGCCTATGACTTTTTCATGGAAAGTGATGATTGCACGTTGATTAGTCAAGAATTGATTGACGTACTAGCTGACAAGTAATATTAGGGGCGTTCTTGCCCCTTTTAAAAAGGAGAACCACAAAATGTATCAAGTAAAGAAACACGGAAAAACAGTCGCTCAATTCTTCTCAAAGCAGGAAGCGAGCTGGTTTGCAGTATAAAGCTATCAGGGATTTACGAAAAGAATACCCTAACGAGGAAGAAGAAATGGAAATCTGCTATGATGAAATGCCAGACTATGAACTTTTAGAAGGTGCAGGGATTGAAGTGGACGAAGTAGAAGAAGAAAAAGAGTTATTGGCGAATATTTAAGGAAGGGAAGGAAATAATATGTCAATCTTTGATGATTTAGAAAAAGCACGGAAGGTAGAGTTATACGAAGCTCACGCAGTAGAGGGGAGAAAACTTTATCTCAATAGATTTTGGGATAACTTACAAGCTCCCAGAAGGGGGAGAGACACCTTCTTTATACACCTTGAAACTAGAATATGATGGCTCAGAGTATAAACTTGCTATTGTAACACGTTTAGACAAAAGAAATGGAATACATTATAACTATGATTGTAGGGGGAAATTGGGAGAGAAATCTATAAGTTTATTATTGAGTTTATCAATAATGCAAACAGACAAGCCGATATTATCAATAAATTTATTGAGGTTAAGAATTAAAACAGAACACAAAGAACGAATTTTTACAAAGATTAAATTTAAGACTAGGAAACTAGTCTTTTTGCTAAGGTGGGATTGAGGATTTTAGAAGGTCAGATTGAATGAGGAAATCAATAACATAAAAATAATCAAAATATTATAAAAAGTATTGACAAGAAATAAAATAAGGTGTATAATATAACTATAAACAAGAAACGGAGTTTTAAAAATGGAATACTACTTAATTGAAAACGGAAGATACTTTGCTATTGTAGAAGATTATGTCTTGGCAAAAATTAAACGCTTGAACAAAGGGCATAACATTTACAGCTTATACACGATCAAAAAGTTAAATGATGAAGATAATTGGGATAACATTATCAATAATAAGCAAGAAACAACGAACAAGCGTTATACCAGTATCGAAGATGAAGAAGAAATCAGAGATTATGGGTTCGTAGAAGAATAGGTAGAAAGAAGGTACAGAATATGACAGTATTATTATTTGAGTACGGACACAGTAAAATTAACACATGGGATAAAAAGTGGTCTGGGGAAGGCAAGGTATTTGCTAAGGAAGTGTTCCTAACTACTAAAAAAAGAGAAAGGTTGACAGAACTTGGATTTGACCTACATAGAGGGGCAAAAAAAACATTTACTTACGATTTTGGAGACGGTTGGGTTGCTAATGTAACAATGACCGTAGGGAACAAAAAAGACTTTGAGGGGATTATGAAACTTTCAGAAGGATTTATGGGATATGATTGGTTCATTGATAGTATCTTAGAAAATGGAAAAATTGTTAAAAAATGAGGTTTTGGGAAAGGCAAAAAACATGAAACAAAAATTTGCTATCTTTGACCGTCAACTAAACAGTCTCAGAGAGGAAGAATACGACAGCGAAGATGAAGCGATTAAGTCTTTTGCAAAGTACATGAAGGATATTCGAGAAGATAAAATGATTGAAACATTCATTTTCTTTGGAGAAATCTCAGGAGACGCTACGGAAGAAGAAAAGCACCAAAAATACATTGATTGGTATAAACAAGCGTATAAGGACGATAAGACCTTTTTGGACGAACTTGGATTTAAAGTTGTACCAAAACTTGCATAAGGTTCAGAGAGTGGGCTTCCACTCTTTGATATAACCTTCTTAGAAGGACAGGAGAAACAAAATGGAATTTAAAATCACACAAAACATTACACCAGAGGACTTGCTACAAGGTATTTCATGGCATGGAGAAACAGACCATGACAACGAAGCAGTCCAAAAGCTGAAAGAACTGAATGAGTTTGTGTCAGACCTAGTTGCAAAAGTCTTTTTCTTTCAGTTGCAGATGGAACAAGTTGCAACCAACCAAAACAATCTGAGCGCTAAAGAGCTTTCAGAAGAAGCTAAAAAGTTCTTGATTAACGTTGCCAAGATGACAACAAACGAAGAAGATTGGGGAGCGATTGAAAAATTGGTAAAGAGGGATAAGTAAATGGGAAGATTTGATCCGAATATCAGTTATTCAGATGAAGCCTCTAAAATTTTTAGGGAGTATCGTGAGTTAAAGGATAAACAAGAAAAAGCAGAAAAAACACGTCTTTCTAAAGTGATTGCTTATGCAACATTGAGGCTAGACCTCATTACAGAAGATATGGAGGAAAGGGTTAAAAATTCTACAAGGATAACAAAGATGAACTTTGTTATGGTGGAAAAATCATCACGCGCGAATATTGCAATCAATATTTGAGTGGTCGTAGAGGCGAATTTTTCTTAACAAAAGGTTTAATTAACTTTCTCCAACTAAACCCTGAGCATAAAGTAAAGGTAATGGCTATCCATGAAAGTTTCGCTATTATTGAAGCCTACTCTAAAGCTTATATTGTTCCTGAAGGATTGATAGTGACAGTAGAGCAGACAGATGATATTACTATTGGGAATGAGTTGGTTGTGAAAGCAGATAATCAACTTGTTTTGAAAGATCAGCTTGAGGAAACGAATAGATTACTTGAAAAGGTTTCTAAGTTTGAAGATGAAGCCTTTGCAGGGAAACTAGAAGAAATCAACAACTTAAAAGCAGAAATGGAAGCAAAGATTACAGCTGTTCATGAGTTGCAAGCTAAAATGATGGCAGAGTTACAAGAGAAGATTAAACGCTATGAGCATGAGCTTCTTATCATACGTTCAGACCTAACAGCCTTTGAGTATCGTAACGGCTTAACTGTAAACTTTATGAACATTCACAAAGGTACTAATGCTCCTATTCAGCAACCTATCATTATTCACCAAAAACTTATTTATTTAGACGAGGATCTCCCTCGGTTGAAAGACCTTTATGACGAGCATGCAGGGAGCTTGGAAGTTGCAATCAAACACTCTCCAGCTCTCCTTTTGAGCATATTTGCCCAACAAGCAAAGGAATCACATTCCTTAAAATGCGCAATTCGGCAGGGCGTTTTGAGCTGAATAATACAGTTATGGAGTTTGTTCAGGACACTATGCCAAATGAAATTGGGGTATTGATCCGTAACGGAGAAAATACTTGGCTTACATGGTTAGATAGTAAAGATATTTCTTTATCAGTTGACTCTTTTACTTCTAATTCGTCTGATGAAAAAACTTCGTTATCATTGGTTCAATCTCGTTACTATTTGTTTAATCTCATTTTGGGATTGATTGAGCGTAATGAAATTTTGCAACTAGACCATGTTCCGACTAACATTTTTGCTGATACAGGCATTATATGGTCTAATGCTGATTCGCAAATTGCTGATTCAACGTATGTTGAATTAGGGGAAATCATTCCTATCTTGAATAAATACTCTAAGACTGATGATCCTATTTACGTTTTGAACTCTTTTACAGATAGAGCTAAATATACAGGACGTTATGGTGCTGGCACAACTCAGCGTGGACGTGGAGATAATGCTTTGACGGATAGTACATCTGTTGAAGAAGGTTTGAACAAAATCAGGGGAATTGATTATTTTTCTGATTTCACTTATCGTTTTTATGTTGGTGGTTTAAAGTGGCTATGGAGTGCTTATGAATCTAAGATTAAACCCAGTCTTTATATCGAAGAAGATGAATTCATTAACCTTAAATTTCTCAACAGCAATCTTATCAACTATTACATTCACACTAAACGTATTGGTAGTATTTCAAACTCAGGACGTTACGTTGATTACTCACACATGCTTCCTATCCTTTTTGGAATCAAGAAAGCCTTGGAGGAACAAGAGAAAATTGACCGTCTCCACATTGTAGCACAAGACTATGATTTAAACCTTTTAACTTCGTTTAAGATTCTTCATGACGTGCGCGTGGTAACTCCTTACCAAGCTAAACGCTATTCTAAGTGGGTGGCAAGTTTAAGTGACGAAGATAAATCTTACTACCAACAGTTACTCCTTATCAACGACCTAGAAAATGTTATCCGCAAGCCAAAGGTTTATGCTGTTGTAAGTAAACCTGTACTTCTTGATAATGAGGAGCGTAGAGACCGAAAAACCTCAAGATATGCTATTTTTACAATCAGGGAAGCAAGTTCAAACGCAGGAAGCATCTTTGATGATACTCAAGGTAAATATGTTTATTTTACTTATGGTGAATCAGAATTGGATTATTGGCATTGTACTGAATTAAAAACATTTTCTAGTAAAGAAAGTTTTGATAATTTTTAGATAAAGAAATTATTTATCAAGAATACATGGATCGTAAGAATACAGAAAGATTCTCTATGTCTAATATCCAAGATTATTTTGGCGAGCGAGAGTGGTTTTTGGTTGACTTTTTTGACTATCAAGGAAATCATAAGATGGTACAAGAAGTCAAAAATATGAATAAGGAGTAGAAAGGATTCTACAATAAAAGTTGAACTATAAAAAAGATGGGAAAGACTAGCTACAAAAGCTAGTTTTATCCCAAACCCTAAAAGCTCATATAAGGGCATATAAGCCATTTTAAGTCAAAGTGGCATAATTCATAATTCTAGGTAGAGCTTCTAAAAACGTGATAGGGGGCTAAAAAGAGGGCAATAAGGACGGAATAAGCAGAAAGAGAGGTTTGCTATGTGGAATAAAGGGAAACTGACGTACAAAGGGCAAAAGGTTGACTACTTAGCCAAGGTAAGTGATGAACCTTCCCAAGATGGCATTGATAGAGGACGTGTTTACAACCTAGATATATCTATTGGAGAAGAAACAATCGTCTCTTATGACAGAGGTTGGGAGATTTGTCCTGAAACTGCTGAACAAGAGGGTATTTTAGAAGAAGTCTTGAATATCCTGACAGAAAATTGAACTATGGAACACTCTAAAATCAAGAATTTTAGGGCGTTTTTATTTACAACACAAAAAAATAATCAAAATATGAAATAGCTGACAGATACAACGAAAGGGAGTGTAATGTAGATACAAAAATAAGAAATGACTAGGAAGTCAAAATGAACAGGAGAATTAAAATGGAGTTCAAAATCACGCGCGACACAAAAAAATAATCAAAATATTATAAAATATGTTGACAAGCTACATAAAAAGGTGTATAATATAATCATAAAAATAATTAAAGGGCACGCAACGCCCTATAGAAAGGAGAATCGCAATCATGAACGCAACACTACCAGTAGAAATACAAGGCTACGCAGATGAAATGGAGAAACAGCTACATGAATACATGGATAATCTTGGGGCTATGCGTATTGAAGAAGCTAAAGAAAATGAAAAAGGCTTCCGTGATAGTGTAATATCTATGATTAAGTGGTATATTTCCCAGAATGCGAGTGAAGAAAAGCTGACTGCACTTAAAGAGACGCTAGTAGTAAATCTTTATCGCTTGAAAGCAATTAGGAAGGTAGTTGAAAATCAGAATACGATTGGCGAAGCAAAACTAATCTTTCAACAGCTTGGAATTATTTAAAAAGGAGAAACGCAACATGAAACTAACAGGAACAGAGATTAACAAGGCTTACTCAGAACAGTTAGCAAAACTACTGCTAGATGGATATACACTAGTAGTTGCAAGGGAAAATGGATCATTGGATAAAAATAAAGATGACTATGCAAAAATTGATTTAGAAAAAGATGGTAAAAGATATGAGTTTGGCTATTGGTATGAGAGTATCAATCAAAGCACAGGCAAGCATACTTTAACATTAACAGAAAAGGTTAAATACTCATGGTGGGATAAATACGCAGAAATCAATAACTTGCTAGTAGAACCGTACACTTACTACAGTTATGTATTCGGTTTAGGTGGAGAGCATGAACCGTATAAGTATTTTATCTTTTCAACCAAAGAAGAAGCTCTTGAACTTTACGAGAAACGCAAACAACGCAAAGAGTATCGTGAGTGGGCTAGACAACATATTGTCAATACCTTTAAGGTTGCGAAAACCAACTACAAAGGCTTCAAAAAAGACGTTATGGTTGAATCGCTACGACATAGCTATATGCTTACCAACAAAAATGGTCGTAAGGCAAGCATTGGCAAAAGTACAGGTCGCTTCACAGTATATTAAGAACAGGTAAAGAGCTTGCAGGCGCAGGCTCTTTTCTTGTATCTATCAAATAAAACACAAAAAAATAATCAAAAAACATAAAAAGTGTTGACAGCGATTATAAAAAGGTGTATAATATAAACGTAAAATAAAACAAGGGTAACGCAACAAAGCCCTAAAGAAAAGGAGAATCGCAACATGGCTACACGCTCAATGATTTACAAGGAAGAACAGGACGGAACACTTAAAGGTATTTACTGTCATTGGGACGGTTCTTTGGAATATAATGGCTCAATCTTATTGGAACATTACAGTGATCCAGAAAAACTAGAAAGATTATTGGCTCTAGGAGATATTAGTTCTTTAGGCGCAGATATAAAAGGGGTTAAAGATGGTAGCGAAACTATTGCTTATCACCGAGATTATGGAGAAGAATTGGAGCCAAACGATATTATCACGCTAGAAGAACAAAAACAAGGGGAGCATTTGTTTGAAAAGGGAATTGACTATATCTATATCCAAGATAAAAATGGGGTATGGTACGTCAACCTAAAGGACGGAGACAAGTGTTTTAACGGAGTTCCTTTTAAAAAGGTAACACAAGAAATGGTTGAAGGATAAAGAAAAGAGGAATAGTATGGAAGTACAAAAAGAAAAGACACTAGAACAAGCTCAACTTTTGGAAGAAATGTCAAAAGATTATTGGGAATTAGTAAACCAAGAAAGCGGACAAATGTTAGTAAACGCTCAACGTATAAGTGGTCTTACAATTCGAGCTATTGCTTTGCAAGCAGGAGCAAGAGCGTTAAAGGAACAAGTGAATAAAGAAAAGTAGGCAACAAAGGAGAATCTAAAAATGGAAATTAAATACGTTTATGAAAAGACACAATTAGGGTGGGGGTGGCAAGTTGTCCTAGACGGACAAAAGCTATTCTATCCTTTTGGCGAACTAAAAGGTGTGAAACGCTTTGTAAAGGAAAATTTGGATATTTTGATCCAGAAGCTAGAAAGTGAAGAAAACTATGGATTAGCCTTCTATGCTTGTGGCTATGACGGACAGTCACAATCTGCGTGGATAGAAGGTTGGAAAGAACAGGGAGTAAGTGTATTCTAAGAGATACGTTCAAAAAGCTATAAAGAAAGCTAGTTTCCTAGCTTTTTTTATTTTGTCAAGTTTGGATTGAGGGGATAACACAAAAAAATAATCAAGATAAGATAAAAAGTGTTGACAGCGTTCATAAAAAGGTGTATAATATAAACATGAAGAAATAAAGGAGCAATAACAAATGGCAGTAGGAGTAAGGCTTGGAAATTTGGGTGTTAATGAACTTGAACGTGAATTAGGAATTAGATTTACAGAGGAAGATAGAAAGCTCTTGCAAGAAACACGACAAGAACAAGTCATGGAAGGGGATAAAGCATTGCAAATGCCTTCTCGCTCTTGGCACTTTTACGATATGCCAAGAGTTCTTGACCTTGGTAGCTACTCTTTCTATTTGGAGATTGAGAAATTGCTTTCAAATTATGAAATCAAAGGAAATTTGAACATCAGTTTTGTATTTGCAGATGATGAGAAAATCGAGAACCTTTATGAATTAGAGAGTAAAAATAGCTATCCAAATTATCTATTCGGTCATATAGTCATGGGGGAATTTGATAAGATTGGGAGTTTTAGTTTTTGGCAAATCTATAAGGAAAACAAAAAGACTATTGAGTATAGAAGGGTAAAATATGAGAGCTTTTTTGAAGAAAAAAAAGAACTGAAAAGGTATGTTAGAAACGACTTTCTTGTTCCATGTGAAGATGGTTTTTATAATGTTGATTATCAAGAGAGTGTAAGAGTCAAAAAAGAAGAATTAGAAAATTCTCAATCAGAAATGGTTAAGTTTAATAACTACGGTTATATTGTAGAGCTAAAGCCTTGGAAGGGAGAACGTGTTCCTGCTCTTGGTTCAGGTAAAGAAGTTGATTGGGAAGAATGCCTTAAAAAAGAGAAGGCGTACAGAAAACGTGTTCGCAACTTAGGAAAAATAAAGGAGCAAAGAAGATGAACGCAACAACATTAGAACCACAAGTGATAGTAGGAGAAAAGACAAGAGAAAAGGTATTAAAACTTATTACCAAGCAACTAAAACAACAGAAGAAAGATATGTTTTATCGAACAGGCGTACACCAAGTCCATCACTACGAGGACAAGTCAGTATATGCAGATAAGTACGTTTGCTTGCATTTGCCTGCTTCCTTGATTGATACGCATATCCCTTTAAATATTTTCAATCAAAAAGAGATTGAACAAGGAAATAAGCCAGTTGATCCAGATACTTTTAGTTACCCTGATACTGAAAGATTGTTCTATAAAGAGGTGCAATTATCAGAAATGACTAAAGTAGAGCTAGATATTTCAAAGACTTTGAAAGAGTTGAAAGAGTTAAAGAAAATAACGGTAACGCAACCAAAAATAGGCAAGAGTATTCGTATCAACCAACAAACAGGGGCTTTTACTCATTGTAACGAACCTAAGCAAGATATTAAGGATAAACGTGCTAAAGATTATGGAATCCTAGTGCAAGTGGATTTTCTTATCAATGTACTATCAATTATGAAGGAACTTGGTGATGAACAAGCAACCTTCTATTTGAATAAAAAAACGCCATATCGCCCTATTGCTATTTACAGCGAAAGTGTAAAAAGCATGGTAGCACCAATCCGATACAACTAAGCAAAGTCCTAGCCCCTTTATCACGCGCAACAGAGATAGAGGGGTTAGGGTAGTGATGATATAACCACTTTATAAAGAGATAGGTAAGAGTTTCATGCGTAGTCTCCTTTTAAAAAACACTGAAACACACAAAAATCCGTACCGAAAAATTACCTATCTCCTTACAAGGTGGTTATCACTTATCTCACGCGCAACAAAACAAAAAAGGAGAACCACAAATGTATCTAGGAGAGATATTAGCCTATCCTATATGGCTGTATATAGGACTAAGTGTACTATTTATCGTAGGCAAGGCAATAAAACAAACGTGGGAGTAGGAAGTTTTCTGCTCCTTCTACTATTGCCGAACCAACACAAAAAAATAATGAATAAACGTAAAAAAGTGTTGACAAACATTATAAAAGGGTGTATAATATAAACATAAAGAAATTAAGAAAAGGCTAGATTGGTAGTTTTATAAAGGAATAGAAAGTTCTCCGAAAAAAACAATAGAAAACATTTTTACCAAAGGATATTTGCGGAAACACTTATCCAAGATGTCTAAAAACAAAAACTGATGATAATAAAACTTTCCTTTTCTCTATTCCGTTATAAGATCTATCAACTAGAAGGTACACCCCATGCTCAAGCTTTCATTCAAGAAATCAAATCAACACGACTTCATGATGTAATCATGAGAAATGGGAAAGCCTATCGTTATGTTGGTATTGATCCAGAGGTGTTATTAAATATCATTTCAGACTATGCGAAATCGTACTTTGAAGGTGGTAGCGTAGGACGTTTCTACCATGAAAAACATTAAAGGGAGCGTATGAGACGATGAAGAATTGAAACAATCACTAAAGATAACGCTCTTGACTTTTGAGGTAGTATTATCAAACTTGCGAGAAGGTCGCCCAATTCTAGTAGGCAACAAGGAAGAATTGGACGAGTTATTGAAAGTTATTGCTGAACACTACAACGTAACAATCAACTATCACAGGCTTTGCTGAAAGACTACCACTCAATCGTAGGACTTGACGGTTGTATCACAATCAGACGAGGGGAGTTAGTTATCGTACCAGTAGTAGAGGTTGGTTACGTCAACGTAGTAGCATACTTACGCTATTCCACGCACATTACCTCCCTATCGACATTGTTAAGCTGACAAGGGCGGTTGGTTACTTCTATGACGTTACCCTGGGTAGCAAGGAATGTTACAGAGTTGTCTGAGGACGATAGAGGAAGCCTTCTGAGAACGATAACGAGACAGAGGAAGGTAAAGACCCTAGAACGATAAAACAATGGCGCTACAAGCCTTGAATTTGCTTGAAAAAGTGATTGGAGAAAAAGGTTATGCAGACACAGATATTCTAATTAAGACTATCCGTGATTATGTTGAAAAATAGATAAAAAACTAGAGGGAGTCCCCTCTTTTGCGCCTTTACAACACATAATCAAAATAAGGTAAAAAGTGTTGACAGAAACTAAAAAAGTTGTATAATATAAACATAAAGAAGTTAAGAAAACAGGAGAAAAACCTATGTCGATTAGAGCCTTGAAAGACCGAGCAGATATTCTTTCAGAATACAACTATATGTGGCATGGAGAGACACTATGCGACAACTATGGAGCAAGCGAAGAAATCATGAATGAGTTTTGGGAGCTTGTAACAAGGAGAATTGACGAAGCCTACATGGAAGATTATAAGGCTTATCATATCACTCATGAGGAATCATGTGAACCAAACGCAACTTATATTGGTTTGTGTGGTATGTCTATTGATAGCGAGACTATTGATTATGCTATTGAGGAGCTAGAAATCACGGAAGGTTTAGAAGAATGGTTAGATACAACTATTGAAAAGCTAGATGAAGTTATTAGCCGAGTTACAGCAGATATGGATAAAATCCTAGATGAAATTGTAGCAAAGTATAACTTGACCTATACAGAAATTGACTACTAATAGAGAGGGGCTATAAGCCCCTTAGAATTAAAGGAGAACGCAACATGAACCTAACTACAGAATATACCAACCCTATCTTTGAAATGAACGGATACGAGCCTAAAACGACCTTTTGGAGCGACTTTAGTATTGCTGATGTATTTGGAGTTGGGGGTGTTAAGGATACCTACAACCGAGCGAAAGAATCATGGCAAGATAACATTGAATTTATGACTGAGTTTGCTATGGTACTCAATCATAAAAGTTGGCAACATAACGGAAAGAACCAAGCCCTTTGTAGTTTATATTCTGACCTATGGTACGAGATTGATGATTTCATCTATGAGCATTTCAAAGATAATGAGGAAGCAATCAGTTACTACCAAAGAGTGACAGATTAGATCGAGAGCAAGGCAAAAAGAGGGGGCAACCCCTCTTAAAAATAATCATGTCACACAAAAAGATAATCATGCCACATAAAATGGTAAGCGTGATATTACAAAGTAAAAAAGATAGAAAGACAACGGTATAAAAAGATAATACAGTAACACAAAAAGATGATAAAGATACACAAGAAATGAGTAAAGATGCGCATGCAGCAAGTTGACTGCATGCGAAGAGAGAGCAAAATTGCTGGAGACTGCTGAAGAGAGCTGGTTCCAGAGATATTTCAAGAAAGTGTTTCCAGAGCGTGTAAGCGAGGGCAAAGCGAGAGAGCGCTCTAGCACAGAGTCTGAAAAATTCTGCTAGGCCAAAATAAAAATCCGAGGGAGCAGAAACAGGGGGCAGACGGACATAGCGCAAACGCACTGCAAAAGAAATAAAATACTTTAAAAATAGTTTACCAATAGTCTGACTTTTCAGAAATGAGGTTTATAATATCGGCGGAAGCAAAGCGTAGCGAGAATATTGTTACTATTCTTAGAAAAGAAAAGGGTCGAGTAACATCATTAAGAATTTCTTTTTGCGGTGCGTGAACATACAGCTAACAGGCTGGGTACAAGCCTCGGCTCACCCTGCCTGTAGTGGGTCCTGGATTTGCCTCGGCGTCTTTATGAATGTTTACTGGCTTTCATGTGGCATGATATCTTTGTGTGTTTATGAACAATTCTGCCGACCTGACGCCTCTCATCGCTGGCCGTTGAAATCATCAATCATGCTGAGCCACCGTTATGTGCCAACTATGATTAATTCCTGTAAACTCGATCGCTAATTGTCACCATGATCTCGGACAGGCAATCGCGCAACTCGGCCAGGTGCTGGGCGCTCGGGTCGTGAAGATGGGGTCATCGTTGCTGTCGGGAATGTTGGTCGGGCTGGCGGGTCAGGGGTGCTGCTGGTTCATCTGGGATTCTGGCTCGGCGGCAACGTGGTCTGGCCGTTGCTGGCTGGCTCGCAATGGCGTCGCGTGTAATCAGACGCCACCTGGAAGGCCAGGTTGATTCATGGTGGTGTGACGCCTTCATGTGGGCGTGCGTGCAATAACAGGCTGGCGTTTGGGTTCGCTGCTGTTTTAGTTTCTGCGCAATTTTTGATGTGGGCGCGGAACTCTGGTTGTTCACGTACGGATGGTGGTGAAATAACTGTGCCAATCACACAGGGTCAGGCTTCGCGCCGACCCGTCTGGGTGCTCCTCTGTGTCGTTCTCAAGAAAACAGATTGTGTTCTTCACTGCAAATGGCTGTCTCGGCCTGCTGTCACTGTTGTCGGCCAGGTGGTGTCTACTGTTTGCTCGAAAGAACGTGAGGTGCCGCTCTGGTTGGTCGAAGAAGGCCAGTAATCGTCAGTTCACGAACGTGAGGTGGTGTTTCCGCAAATCGCTGGTGGGTGTTTTCTGTTCGCTGTAAGGCTGCAGTCAACTGTTGCTCATTTATGTGCTTGCCCGCTGGTGCAGTTCGTGTTGCAGTGTTGGATGGGGCTGATGGGGAGACGGGCTGCTCCCGTTCGTGCTGCGACGCGGATCTGTGCGGCCGTATGGGACTGGGCTATCACTGGCAGACCGTGGTTCCTCCGTTTTCGTTGCGCGTGTGTGCCAGCGGGATGAATGATTTTCGTGCCTGTGTTTCGGTGTTCAAAGGACTGCTCTTTGAGGTTATCATCTGCCTCTGTCTCGTGCTGCCGTGGGGAGACTGGTTTGCTCGGATTATCGGATGGTCTTCCTCTTCTGCCCCCCTGTATGAGACGTGTTCAGGTGGGATTGTGGTGTCATGTGGGCGTGAAGTCCGCTGCGCAGGTCCATGCTGGCGTTTGTGGCGGGTTTCGTGCAGTGAGGCGGTGACGGTCTGTGCTGTTTTGTTGCGTTGGGTGTGCAGCGCGGGGTGTTTGATGAGCTCGCTGGTCGTTTCTGGGCGGTCTTTCCGGGGCGGCAAGTCCCGTCGCGGATCGGCGGCGGCTCGCGTTCGACGTTGAGAAATGAGGCGGGCAGGCTGAGCAAACGTGCTGCATGCGGTCTCGGCCAGTGGACAGACGCCTGTTCGATAAACGTCTTTCTTCGACCGTTTTGGACCCGGCGGTAATGGACTGTGCCCTCTTCGCGGTTCTGTTGGATGTTTATGCAGGTTGCGAACACGTTTTCTGCGCGCTGCACAGGCGTTAATCAGCTGCCTGAACAGGCTGGAGGTGCCTCAGGCTCTGTCTGTGTGGATTTAAACTGTTCGACTGACCGAGGCCTGTTAACCTCTTGATGTAAAACAATATTCATGGAACAAGAAGTCGTTCTTATGCTGATTCTTTTCGGCTCACAGCTAATCTTTGTTTTCATATGAACAGGTCCCGTGACAGATGTTCTGGTCATGGGGTTCTCCGGAACTAATCATCTGGCTCTGGGCGATCGCGTTCATGATTGGTGATCAGGCGGGTGGCTACCAGATCAGGGCTGTGGCGTAATAAAGGGGTGTCTCAGGGACGGAGGCCCGTCGCTGCGTGACGTTCTTGTGGGCTGCGAAACTGCAAGTCTGGTTCCTGGTCACGTTCGAGACCGTTAACGCAGGTTCAGGCCTGCCGTGTCGCTGTTCAACCGTGTTTATAACTGCACCACATGAACGCTGTCAGCTGCACAATCGCGAATGACCCACGTATTATCCCTCAATCAAACGATAAAATAAAGCTGAAACTAATATGTCG
>BNJS01000932.1_pt1 | contig 40856 bp, 83 predicted proteins | sample 8540461 | NCBI WGS metagenome assembly BNJS01 (sample SAMD00202454, study PRJDB9452) | human saliva metagenome | isolation source: human saliva | place: Japan
GGAAGCGTATTGCCATGTGATTCGAACCGCACTTATAATATACATGCGCTTGCAGTCCCTGTCTGCTGTATTAGGGTTACAGGGACAAAATGAGCTGTAGACTATGTCCCTGGTTGATGATAAAGAGGACTCAGCCCACTACCAAGTCCCTTTTCTGTATAGTTGTTAGTGATCTGTCTTTATAACTGCAAGGAGGAAGATGTCCTGGCTCCTGCTACATAGTTGGACGTACATACTAGCAGGAGGCTTATATTATTTACTAGAAAATACGATGGAGTTAAGATGCAAGAATGAGATGCCCCTGTGTCTGCAAAACTGCCACCATATTTTTGAAGCCAATTGCACCAGCCTATTATAAGTAATTTTTACAATGGCGGAAAGATTTTTGCATGCAATGGACAAAGTACGTTCTGTGTAATTTGGAACGCCATACAGAATCTGGTTGGAGTTCATATATACCACGTCTGTTGCTTTCTGATGGCAGGGTCTGCTACTACCCATGGCACCGCCTATCGGCAATTTGTCAACACAGGGCGTCATTGATACCATCACCATGGACGTGACTGAGCCATGCTCATTGTGAAGAGATTGGACAACCTCAGTTTATCTTGTGGTATTTTCTCGGCGCACACCTTTGGATGCCTGCTTCTTGGGCAGTGTGATTTGCACCGTTTGTACATCACCTGTGAGCATCATGTATGGTGTCCTTTGCCATTCATGGCAGGATAGCCCTTTGGAATCTGCTTTCATGGCATCGGCAATGACGATACGACCTTTTGGACCATCACACATGTACTTCACTACCATATGCATGTTCAATGGTTGGGACTGTTTAATGTTCTGTTTCTAATAAACGACTATTACCAACTAATACGGCTACCTTCCACCACAACATGACCAGAGATTTTTACATCCTACTGTATTAAACTCTACTCCCCCACGCTGTACTTCTTCTGCAATGGACATAGCAATTCCGGGTGTAGAACCAGCTTTGTTTTACCAGATATTGCAACACTTCGTCATTCTGTATATACCAGCTACTTCACTGTTTGTACGTTGAAAGCACCATGATAGTACTGTTTTATCGAAGGTAAGCAATGGCTTTACGCGACTCATAGCCCGATCGCCTTGCCACCTTTGAACAAGATACCTTGTTTAGAACCGGCACCGATACCAGAGAAGAATGCCAAAGGCACAGACAATACAAGGGCACACATGGCAGACACAAGAATGTTAAAGCTACAACCAATATTGCCATTCTCCTGCAACAGAGTGAGGTGGTGGCAACGATAATCGCCAATGCCATTGGCCGATTGGCGTATATACGCGAGAGAAACGAGTAATGAAACGATCAATCTTTTGGTTTCGATGCGTCAACAGATGCTCCACAGCATCAAGAATGCGCACAACCATGGAATCTTTTAACTGTGAGTCACTTCTAAGACAATGCGATCCACGTTATCACAACCATCACTTCTGTACCTACCGGTAGCGAATTGCAGGAACAGGTTCCCTGTCACCAAGCCGCCGCCAGTCGATACGTGGTACCTTCACTATACTACCATCCAATGGAATACGATCACCAGGACGAATTTCCGATATGAGATCCGACTTTGTACATCTTCTGGAGTCACCACCCGCACGCTACCATCACAAAACGATTCAGCGTGCTTCTTCTGGACGAAGATCCACTGCATCCATGAGCCGCATTGCGATCACGTTTCTGTAGCACGTTCTCAAAATAATCCTCACTGGAAGAACAACATATCCTTTTCTTAAACAGCTCTTCACATATGTATGCCGATGATTAACTTGCACCAATGGTAGCAACAGACATCAAGAAGCTTTTCATCGAACCAATTTACTCTTTCATGATTTTCTATTCTAATTGTCACCTACAGTACGCCATCCTAGTATTATAGCAAAAAGTTACCACCAACAATGGAATCATATCTGCGCCAGGCACCCAATTAGTAAACTCCTGCTACCACTATCACGATAGCGCCTATAATAATCCCCAATAAACTAGAATTATGCTCATGGTCATCCTCTACTTGTTGTGCTTTTTGTAGCACGCACAAATGGTACCACTACTACGCCATCTTCCGTAGCACGCACACCGCTTTGGATTTGATCTCGTCAACATATCTGTATCTTCTATACTAGAGGTAATGCGCAATTGCTGAGCCAAGCGTGAAAAGTTGTCGCTGACACAGATTCTTAGTTGATTTACATTTTTGTTTTCAATGACTGCTAGCGCAAATTGGCACAATTCAAATTTTGTGAGTTTATGCGTTCCATCGTATCTCCTTATGAATTATAATATGTAACTTTTATACTATTTTTCATCTTATATCGATGATAAAAAGTACCTTATTACGTTAGAGTGCCAAAAAGCGCTGTATGCGGATTCGAACCGCATCTTTATAACAATATGTTATCGTCGTGCCAGTAGACCAACAGCGATTTTTATTTGTTCTATTATCCCTGCAAATTTGATAGGACGGTGCAAATAAATCGTTTGTAAGGAGCAAAGATAATTTTAGGTAATTATTGGGTAACTTTCTCGTCTCTTTAGATTTAATATTCATTTAAATCAAATTCTTTGAATTTGCCTTATGATTGTTACAAAATGTTATTCTATTCGCCTTGACTTTACCTCTCTGATAAGATGCAATATACGTAAGAGAAAGAGCAGTGCTACATGACACTAAGGAGCAATTTTCACCATGATCTCTATCGATCTCTGCTTTTACATGGTGATGTGATTATCTCACCAATCAGGACAAGAAAATATTTCTACCAATGTTCATGTAGAGACGAAAACATTTTGGATGACACAAAAAGATGTGGCGATGTTATTTTCGTCCAAGCGCCAGCTATCGACAAGCATTTATATCTTTGCTGAACAAGAGCTCTCAGAAGATTCAGTTATTTCCAAAATGGAAACAATCCTCGCAAGCGATGGAAAAATCCATAGCACTTTTCTTCTACAACCCAGACGTTATTATCGCTACTGTTGGCTGCATACCGTAAACCCCAAAGAGGCCACAATCCGCATTTGGGCTATTGGGTATGTACATGTGAGTAGTATTGGTGAAAGGTTTTGCCCTCAACGATGATATGTTAAAAATGGTACTCCATTCGGTCAAAACTATTTTAAAGAAAACTTTTTACGCAGAGTTCAAATCCATTCGAGCACAAGCGAACGTCCAAATCTATCAACAAATCACAGATATATTTTGCAGAATGCCCCATTGACTTCACGATGTGCCGCGATCCTTTCACTCGTCAATTTTATGCTAATGTCGGCTCAAATTTCCATTATGCCATCATCACTGGCAAAAACTGCGCGGCGGAAATTATTTATGTACCGCTGATAGAGACAAACCACATGGGATTACAAACTTGGAAAGGAATTCCCCTCATGGGCGCATTCATAAATCTGATGTAACCATCGCGAAAAATTATTTAACTGCCGATGAAATACGCAAACTAGAACGAACTGTTTCTGCCTTCTTTGACTGATTACATCGAAGGCATCATCGAACGGAAACATACTTTCACTGTGAAAGCCTTCGCTGAAAGCGTAGATAAATTCTTATCTTTCAACGAATACGAAGTGCTCACTAACAAAGGGCATATTTCAAAGCTACAAGCTGATAAGAAAGCTGTTACTGAGTATAAAAGGAATTTAATCATACGCAAAAATAGTTTCTGATTTCGACAGATTATTACAAAATCAAAATAAGTAGAACTTCTATTAAAATCTAGTAATATCATAATCCGAATCACAGACTGATAAAAACCCATATCAATGCAACGACAAAAGCCAGCAGTCCCTAAGTTCTGCTGGCTTTCACTCTATTTATTTTATTCCCACTCAATGGTTGCTGGTGGTTTACTTGTAATATCGTACACGATACGGTTAATGTGGTCTACTTCGTTCACGATGCGGCGGGAGATAGTATCCAATACATCGTAAGGGATACGAGCCCAATCGGCTGTCATGAAGTCTGTGGTGGTTACACCACGCAATGCCAATGTGTAATCATACGTGCGGAAGTCACCCATAACGCCTACTGTGCGTGTGCTTGTTAACACAGCGAAAGTATTGGTTAATGGAACGATCTAAACCAGCTGCGATTTCATCGCGGAAAATGTAATCCGCATCACGCAATACGTCTAGTTTATCTTTTGTCACTTCACCCATGACACGGATCGCAAGACCTGGTCCTGGGAATGGTTGACGCCATACTAGGGTAATCTGCCAAACCAAGTTCTGCACCTAGTTGTCGAACTTCGTCTTTGAACAAGTTGCGAAGTGGTTCGATTAAACCTTTGAAATCTACTACTGCGAGGCAAACCACCTACGTTGTGGTGAGATTTAATCACTTCTGCTTCACCAGTACCAGATTCAATCACGTCTGGATAGAATGGTACCTTGTGCTAAGTAGTCAACGGAACCAATTTTACGACCTTCGTCTTCGAAGACACGGATAAATTCTTCACCAATAGCTTTACGTTTTGCCTCAGGATCTTCAAGACCTGCTAATTTTGTTAAGAAACGTTCTTCTGCATCCACACGAATGAAGTGCATACCAGAATCTTTAAACGTCAGCTTCTACTTCGTCACCTTCGTTTTTACGCATCAAACCATGGTCAACGAAGATACAAGTCAATTGGTCGCCCTACTGCTTTGGAGATTAACGCTGCTGCTACGGAGCTATCTACACCACCAGACAATGCCAATAATACTTTGCCATCCCCTACAGTGTTGCGAATCTCTTCAATAGCCGTTTTTGCATAGTTTGCCATCGTCCATTGGCCTGTGCATCCACATACTTCATACAGAAGTTGTGCAACATTTCTTTACCGTGTTCTGTATGTAACACTTCTGCATGGTATTGCATAGCGTACAAACGGCGCTCTTCGTTTTTGCATCAGCTGCCACAGGGCAATCTTTTGTATGCGCTACAATTTTGAAACCTTCTGGCACTTTTGCCACATAATCTACATGGCTCATCCATACGATTTCTTCTTCTGAAAGCCCTTTAAATAGCGGTGAGGACACGTCTACTTGAGGTTGGTGTTTTACCAAATTCACGTGTTTCCGCAGACGTTACATGACCACCCAATGTATGCGCCATGAATTGCATACCGTAGCACATGCCCAACACTGGAATACCAAGTTCAAATACTTCCGCTTCCATTTTGGAGCATTCTCTTCGTATACGCTAGCAGGACCACCTGTGAAGATGATACCTTTTTGGCTGTAATTCTTTAATTTTCTAATGCCTTATTGTACGGATATACCTCGCAATACACATTATTTTCACGTACACGACGCGCGATCAGTTGGTTATATTGACCACCAAAGTCAACGACAACAACCATCTCTTTTTGTTCCATTCTGTCCTCCCACAATCTTCTGTTTATAACTTCAATATATAAACACTATATATTAAATATTATACCTTATGCACCAAGTTTTGACTAGAATCGGAAGTCACGTTCTCCCTCTTCCATTTGTGCAATATATGCTTTGGACTTTTCTTTCACCAAATCATTTTTGATGGAGTCTAATTGCACATCGATGACAGCAGCTCCTACCGCCTTCGTTTCATCGTCTGCATAGTCCAGTAAGTATTCTTTCAATGTCATCAACGCATTTGGTTGGCAACAGTTGGAAATTTGTCCCTCTTGGCAAGCGCCATGAATCGGTCACCAGTACGACCTTCACGGTAACAAGCGGTACAGAAACTAGGTACATAGCCTAATTGCAATAACCATTCCACGATTTCATCCAAGGAACGGCGGTCGCTCGTATCAAATTGCGCAGAGTTTTCCTCTTCTGGCTCTTCCTCTACGTAGCCACCAACAGATGTACGAGATCCCTCCAGAGATTTGCGAAATACAGAGCTAAAGCCCACGTTCACGCATGGATTGACTTTCACAGTAGACATAATCATACCCGCATACGGCGCAGATACACGAATCAATGCAACGATTTTTTTCAAAGATATCATCTGGCACTGCATTGCTGAAATCATCTACATCAATATCATCAGCTGGGCAAATCCGAGGTACACTGATCGTATGCGGACCTACGCCAAATTTAGCTTCTAAATGCTCTGCATGCATCAACAAGCCTACGAAGTCGTATTTGTAATGTTCCAATCCATAGAGACACCAATCCCCACATCGTCGATACCTGCCTCCATAGCACGGTCCATAGCCGTTGTATGGTATGCATAATCGCTCTTAGGTCCTGTTGGATGAAGAGCCTCATAATTTTCTTTTATTGTAAGTTTCTTGGAATAATGTATACGTACCGATGCCTGCCTCATGCAATTTGCGATAATCTTCCACTTCGCAAGCGGCGATATTTACGTTCACACGGCGAATTTCACCATTATCTTTTTTGATGGAATAAATCGTATCGATACATTCCAAAATATATTCCAATGGATTTTCCAATGGATGTTCACCAGATTCGATAACAATCCGTTTATGTCCCATCGCCTCTAGAGCCATTACTTCTTCACGAACTTGATCTTGGTTCAATTTCTTACGAGTGATGGTCTTATTTTTTGCATGGTATGGACAATAGATGCAACCATTGATGCAATGATTGGATAAATACAAAGGAGCAAAGAGCACGATACGATTGCCGTAAATGGCTTGTTTGATCTCTTTTGCTAACGCAAATAATTTCTCCTTATATTCTGGCAATGGACATTCTAACAATACCATTGCTTCACGATGGTTCAAGCCTACACGAGTTTTCGCCTTTTCTAATATAGCATCCAACAAAGGACGATTTTCCTTGTTTTCTTCTGCGTATTGCAATGTGGCTAGAATCTCTTCGTGATTAATAAATTCTTCCGCCTTGGAAGAGTGTACATCATACATAGTAAACTCCTTTTCTACTGACTTAGTAGATCTATTCCATTCCCAGCTTAGGTTATCTATTCACAGGGTATCCCGAAGGGGAACTTTCAATATAACATGTGGCAACACCCTCTAAATGTTGCACCTATTTAGGTATACCGATTTTATTAGATATAGCCTTTCTTTTTATTATACTCCACTTGAGTATCTATGTATACAAAAATTGGTCTGTATGATGAAAGCAATTACTAATACTATCTATGCATAAACAGAAACACACAGATATTCATCTGTTCATTATTCGATAAACTACATATACTATGATCATACACATATCACCGATTCCATAGTGTATGTCTACCCTCAAACTTTGGCAAAGAACTACTCACAGCACAAAAAGGTCACTAGATATTGCTATCTAGTGACCTCTTATATGTGTTATGATTAAGCTTCTACAGGGTATACAGAAACTTTACGGTTATAACGACCAGCACGTTCAAATGCTACACGGCCAGGAACCAATGCAAACAAAGTATCATCTTTGCCGATACCTACGTTAGCGCCTGGATGGAAATGTGTACCACGTTGACGAACTAGGATGTTACCACTTTTTACAGTAGAACCGTCATGGCATTTAACTCCAAGACGTTTGGACTCGGAATCACGACCATTTTTTGTACTGGAAGCACCTTTTTTAGATGCGAATAGTTGTAATTGGATATTGAATAACATGTAGTTCACCTCCTATTGTTCACTCACTCTAACAAAATCACTATATTGATCCGCCACATTCTTGATACCAAGTAGCATGGTTTCTAATATAGTTTGTCCTCTTTCAGTAATGGGTTCTGAAAGTAGGATATCTAACTCACCATCTTCTATGCGATACTCCATAGATTGCTTTAGCCACCCTCATGAAGTCCTAAGATCGATGTTTGTGAAAGCATGGATATAGCGGCACATACAATATCTTCTCCGTAGGGACCTGCCTCGGCATGTCCACGAAAAATAACATTCTACGATTTGCCCTAATCGATTCCGCTTCACATCAATGTGAGTCATGACAATTACGCCTCGATTTTCGATGCGAACTTTAGTGAATGGTTGGCGATGGCCTTTGACGACGACGATAGTTGATTTCGCTTTGTATTTGAAAACCAAGATCTTTTTCGCTTTTACCATGTTCAAGTACTGTACCAGTAACTTTTGCACCGTCCACAAGTGGTGTACCAACTTTAACGTCACCGTCTTTAACTACTAGTTACAACTTCGTCAAAAGAAACAGTTCCTTCAGCTGCTACATCCAATTTTTCAATAGTGATTACATCGCCTTCGGAAACGCGATATTGTTTACCACCAGTTTTAATAATTGCGTACATTATGACACCTCCTTGTATTCGTACTCGCTGAATGCGGTTATCTAGCCGAAGCCAAATATTATTGACCTCTTCATGCGGCTTGCAATAGTTGGGCGTACCCAAACTATGACTCAATTATTATACATGACAAGCAGCCGTCTATGTCAACTAGAAACCTATTTTTCTATGTATATAGAAATTTCTCGAATCACTAGGCATATACTAATTACATAGCGCCTAGATACACTGAATGAGCTATCATCTTCAATACCGATATATGCTAGCGCTACAGTCAATGGTCAAAGTTGATACACTAGCATCCTATATAGTAGGGTCGTGCAAATCGATAATAACGAGCAACAGCGCTCAAGAACATACCACCATAGTCACCCCCATAGGAATCGCCGTATGAGATCCTCCAATCCCCACAATAGGTGACACAATACCGGCAGACATCATGGAGAAAAAGCCTAATAATGCAGATGCACTACCTGCTAGGTGTCCGTAATTGGCCATAGCCATAGAAAAGCTAGCTGCCCTCGAATAGAGACACAGTGCCTACGGTAAAGAATAAAATCGTAGTGACCACTAGGAATGGCATATTCAGTGCCATGGCACCTAGAAACAAAGTGGATCCTAGGAATAGCACACACAAACTACCGTGCAACAATTGGTAATCCTTGATAACATTACTCATACGAGAACTAATCATACTAAACAAAATGATACCACAACTGTTGATACCAAATATGTAACTAAATTGTTGCGCATCTAGCCCAAAAATATTTTTGATACACAAAGGATGATCCACTAATGTAACAAAAGAAGGCACCAAAAAGCAAAGCATTGAATGCCACATTGTCCTAAGAAAGCTTTGTCTTTAATAGCGTCTTATAGTTTTTTTGATAGCCTCTTGAATACCCCCCTGCTACGCGCTGTTCTGTTGGTAGCTTTTCACGGAATAGAACGGAACCTATCAATAATATTAGGGAAAATCCTGCTAACACAACGAAAAATAAATCGCCATGTTTCGTAGATTAAAATTTGTCCGCCCAATAATGGCGCAATGACAGGCGCTAATCCATTGACCATCATCAACGATGCCAGCAACTTAATCAGAGCCGGTCCTGATGCATGGTCACGAGCGATAGCCTTAGAGATAACTACCCCAAAGGAACCCGTCACGCCTTGTAGAAAGCGCCCTAACAAAAGCACTTCAATGTTCGGCGCATAGGCGCAAATAATGGTAGCTACTACGCAAAGTAGATTCCCCACAATGAGCGGTTTCTTGCGACCTAGCACATCGCTGATAGGTCCCTGCAAAGAGTTGTCCCACTGCAATACCGATGGTCATAATGCCGATGGTCATTTGGATATTCGATGCCGATGTATCCAGTTCTCCAGGCATAATCGGCAAGGCTGGCAAATACATATCCGTCGCCAATGGTGTTACCGCTGTGAGCAATCCTAAGAATATAATTAAAAATAATGAAACAGCCTTACTTTCCTTCATGCCTTTTCCTTTCTAACAATCTCCGCATTGCGAAGCAATACTTTTCTTTTCCTCGCCAAGCCCACGCCTTGTGGCCGTACTTCGCTTTAAATTCTTTATTCGTCATTCCTCTAGTTCCTCTACCTCAATATAGGGCTCCAACTGTTTGAAACTCTGGGATAGGGGGTCATCGGGATACCCTCGATTATGAGGGCACACCTCTTGGCATACATCGCACCCAAAAATGAGTGGTGTTTTGCCAATAATTTGTTCTTCTTCCTCTGAAAGCTCCCCTTTACACTGGGTGAGGTAACTTTTACAGGTACGGTAATCTAAATGGTTTCCCTGTAAAGCCTTACCAGGACAGGCACGCAAAACAAGCCCCCACATTGAGGCAACTTTCACCAAGAGGCGTGGAAGGCGGTATCGCCAAGGTCGTCATAATGGTACCAATCACCGTATAGGATCCCCAAGTAGGGTTGATAAACGTTTGATTCCACCCATAAAAGCCCAAGCCCGCCAAGTATGCCATATAGCGATCCGCCAAGGGCGACGTATCGCAATGAATCTCGTATATATCATCCGGATAGCGTTCACGCAACACCGCCACCAACCGTTCCAAATACTGACGTACCACAACATGGTAATCATCGCCCTCAACAATACCTAGCTACATTCGTAACTCCTTCCCTAGGCACATAATAGGGGAAACAAACAGACAATAGCAGACTTCGGTGAAAAGCATCGTCGTAGACCCTCGCAAGCGTTCTTCCACCCGTACCATTCGTAAACGGACAGGGATAGGGCGTATCCAAATGCACCGATGCCTCAGAAGGCAACGGCCAAGGCGCCACACCCAAAGCTGGAATATTCAGTTCATTTGCTAATAGTTCAAGTTCTAATCGTGTCATGTACTTATTATACTATACATGTCCCAGTATTATACATAAGTAAACGCTCATGCATTATACCAATTAAGAACATAGGCTATGCTGATTCAGAAACTCAAACAATCATTTTTTAGTTTTTTCCACTTAGCATAACACACACCTAATCCCATTAGTAGAAACCCGACGTACTACCCTATAACCAAACAACATAATCCATTCCCTAGGAACGCCGTTTTGGTGTAGTAGCCTTCGTGGCGTTCCTTACTGCCTAAATCACGCAAACACCAGAAGAGCGCCACATGTTCCTGAACAAACCCAACCACTGTATCAGTTTGAGAAGGAATATGTGGCGCTCTTCCCTTTGGTCCATTCAATCAACACGCCACAGGCTGCATAACAAAACAAGAGACGTATTGACGTGAGTTCCTAAAAGTTTTATCCTAGTACATATTACTAATTACTTTCATCATTCAACACAGGAGGAACAATATGTCTATAGAACTACGTAAAGTTGCCATCATCGGCACTGGCCATGTGGGATCCCATGTGGCATTTTCCCTCGCTACACAAGGCGAAGTTGACCAATTATACATGGTGGACATCGACAAAGATAAAGCCATTGCCCAAGCCACCGACATCAACGATGCCGTGAGCTACTTTACCACATCGTGTGGAGGCTATCGCCTGCGAGCCTGAAGATATCGGGATGCTGTGACGTTCTCGTCATCTCCGCTGGCCCACTGCCATCCCCAGAACAAGATCGTCTCGATACACTAGGGCTCCACCGTAGAAGTATTGCGTGAATTTCTTCCTCGCGTAAAAGCCTCAGGATTCAAGGGTTTCATCGTAAGCATTTCCAACCCAGCTGACGTAGTAGCGTACTATGTACAAGAATACTTAGACTACCCGAAACATAAAATTATCTCTTCCGGCACATCCTTGGACTCGGCTCGCCTACAACGATTAGTAGCAGAACAAATTCACGTACACCGCCGTTCCCTATCTTGCTACGCTATGGGCGAACACGGTGGCGGCGCTATGGTCCCTTGGTCCCACGTCACAGTAGCAGGAAAACCGTTTGAAAGAACTACAACAAGAACTTCCTCACCGTTTCCCCACCTTCGATGAAAGCGCCGTAGTCGAACAAATGAAATACGGCGGTTATCTAGTCCTCATCGGCAAAAGGATCACAGAATTTGGCATTCACTGCATCCGTCACAGAAATCATCCGCGCTTACTTCCATGACGAGCAAAAAGTACTCCTCTATCGTGCAAACTAGAAGGCGAATACGGCGAGCACAACGTCTTTCGCCTCCGTCCCAGCCATCATCGGCAAAAACGGCATCGAAGAAATCTTGGAATTACACCTAACACCGAGCGAACAAGAGGCTTTTTCACAACTCTTGCGAACGCATCAGAGATACATCAAACTAGCCCACACCCTATAACCAAGCGAGCGCATTACGAGTAGTAGCCTTGTGGCGCCCTTTTTACCAACTCACACAAACGTAAGAAGACCGCAACATGTTCCGGAACAAACCCTAACCACTGTATCAGTTTGAGAAGGAATATGCTCCCCCTGAGCAGCTGCCGTTACGAGTAATAGCCTTTTGTGGCACTCCCTTATGCCAAAAATAAGACAAATGTAGAAGAGCGCGACATATTCCTGAACAAACCTAACCACTGTATCAGTTTGAGGAGGAATATGTCATGTCTTTGCTCATCAGCTAGGAATACGCCACAGGCTACATAGCAGAATTACTTAGCGAACCATTTGGAATAAATTTTTATCATACGTTCCATCTTCACGCATTGCTTTCAAAGCTTCATTCACTTTATCACGTAATGCTGTGTTGGATTTATTGAATCCTAATACGAATGGAGGTGCATCTGTACCTTCTCCAACAAGTTTAAGGTCTTTGTCTGCCCCTTGTTTCAAGTAGTACATAGCCACCGCTTGGTCGATGATAGCACCATCAATTGTGCCCGCTTGTAAAGCCATGAAAATATTGCTATTGAATCCATTTCTTTTACATCTGTACCAGGAATTGCTTTCGCCATTTCTACAGGTACTGTACCAATTTGAACGCCTCACGTTTGTTAGCAAGGTCATCCATTTTTGATATCTGTATTATCTTTTACGAACGATAGTGATGAAACCACCTTCTTTGAAGTATGGTTCAGAGAATGCCAACGCTTTTTCACGTTCTGGAGTAGCATTAATACCAGCGCGATCATGTCGATATTGCCCGCTTGTGTAGCAGGAATCAATGCATCAAAGCCCATGCTTACAAATTCTAATTTTAAGCCTAAACGTTTTGCTACTTCTTCACTTAAATCTACATCGAAACCTACATATTTATTAGTGTTTTCTTCTGCAAATTCAAATGGAGGGAATGTCGTTTCAGAACCAACTTTCAACACCCCTGCTGTTTGTGTTAATTGCGCTTCTTTTTGTCACTGCCACAACCAGCTAATAAACCTACACTAAGAACAGCCGTGCATAGGATCAATCCTAACTTTTTTCATACTAATCATAATAACCTCCCATAATATATTCATCACTTATGATTATTTATACATAATTATAACACATAATTATAAAATAGCAAGTAGTTTTTTATTAACTTTTCTTTTTATAAATACACTCTTTTTGTATACTATTCGTAGATCCTTGCACTCCAAATCGTGACCAGTCGCACTATAACAGAATATCATCATAGTTTCACCTATACATAATCCATCTTATCAAACTAGAGGGCACTGATATACGATTCAGCGCCCTCTAGTTTTTCTGCTACTAAGATTTCAATTGCTAGTCTATTATAAGAAGTCTTTAATTTTTATCTCGTTTTCCACGATTGCGTATTTCGTCAACGCTTTTTCCTTCAATTTGGCGAATCCGTTCCGTGTAACGCTAAAAATTGTCCTACTTCTTCTAATGTGCGAGGTTTTCCATCTTTCAAAACCAAAAGCGCAATTCTAGCACTTGTTGTTCCCTGTTCTGTTAAGCAAGTAAATACTTCCTGATTTGCTCTCGAAGCAAGATAAAGCTTGTCGCATCATCTGGTGCCACTGCATCTTTATCTTCTAAGAAGTCCCCTAAGTGTGAGTCTTCCTCTTCACCAATCGGCGTTTCTAAAGACACTGGCTCTTGGGAAATCTTTTTGAATCTCACGCACCCGTTCCACAGTGATGCCCATGCCCTGTCAGCAATTTCTTCTGGACTAGGGTCACGGCCCAAATCTTGCAATAATTGACGTTGGATGCGCACTAATTTATTGATCGTTTCTACCATATGAACAGGAATACGGATCGTTCTAGCTTGGTCCGCAATAGCACGAGTGATGGCTTGGCGAATCCACCATGTCGCATAGGTAGAGAATTTATAACCTTTTTATAGTCAAATTTATCAACGGCTTTGATAAACTTAAGTTACCTTCTTGAATCAAGTCCAAGAACAACATACCACGACCTACATAACGTTTTCGCAATACTGACTACCAAGCGCAAGTTTGCATCAATCAGTTTTTGCTTTCGCGCTATTACCTAAAGCGAATTTCTTGATAGGACGCATCTTCTTGGCTACCCGCTTCAATTTGTTGGGCTAGGATAATTTCTTCTTCTCCAGACAATAATGGAACACGTACAATTTCTTTCAAGTACATACGCACTGGATCATCAATATTGAGACCTTCCAGGGATGGACAAATCAAGATTAATTTCTTTTCTTCCTCATCATCTTCCCTGGTTCTATCAATATCGCTAGTCAAATGTTCAACATCCACGTCTACTTCTACTTCCAAGTCATATCTATTAATTCTTCATCATTTATAGGCAAGTCGCCTGCTACATCGCTGATCATCTGGGATGACTTCAATATTCAAATTATTAAATACTGCATACATGCTGTCCAACTGTTCTGCTGTGACTTCCATTTGTTCTGAAAGGGCCTCAGAAATTTGTTTTGCGGAAATGACTCCTCCTTTTTCCTTTGTTCCAATAGGATCGCTATAATATCTTGCACTTGCGATTCTTTTTTCTTCTTTGCCACGGTATTCTTCCTTTCAACACATCAAGACCACTGTTGTATTAATGTTTGTAATTCTTGACATATGCGTAACTCTTCTATAAATCTTGGGTCATTCGCACGACTTAGCTGGTCTGCCAATCGGCTATGTTCCTTATATTGATGTCGCAAGGACTTGAGTCGTACACTTTTAATTAATCCATGTAATAACTCTTCTTGCAACTCATGTTCTATTAATACTGACCATTTACCAAATGTATCCCACAACGTCTTATCTAAGGACTCTTCTAGGACCGTATCTGATAGGGTGACCTCCGCCCTCTACAATCCCCTCGTAATAGCCTCGTAAAAAGCTTTTGTTATGATTGTTGGTGAAATCTTCCACCCCTATGTATTGATTCACTAGGGCAAACACCTCATTCGATGTGCCTATCCAATACAATAGTTCTTCTTCGTCTGTGAAAGTTTCCTTCGGCATCTTTGCAGCTTGCCTGTTTACCTCCACTTTCCCTTGTCGAAGGAATTGTCTAAAGTGAGCAATGATGGTGCTCATATCCATCCACAACGGCAGGCCCAAGGCCTTTAAATACTCCTCTCTACGAACTTGACTTTCATGGCGAGCAATGAAAGGAAATACGTCTTCCAACACAGCTCGTTTTCCTTCCGTAGAATTTGTATCATGACGGATTAAACTTTCATTCAACAAGAAGTCAAAAATCACTAGGCGCTGTATCCACCAGTTCCCTGCCAAGCTTGAGGACCATGATTTTTAATATATTCATCAGGGTCCTTACCATCCGGCATGGATAGGACTTTCACAGAAAACTCTGTATTCTGCAACAGTTCGATGGCCCTCTTAGCCGCCGTCCTACCTGCGCCATCCATATCATAGGCTAGAACAATTTCTTCTGCTTGTCGCATCAACAATCGCCCATGATCCTTGGTATAGGCAGTTCCCAGAGAGTCCACCATTGGTGACACCTGCGTTATGGCAACTGAGTACATCCATATACCCTTCTACTAAAAATAGCTTGTTTCTGCTCACGAATACTGCGATAGGACTGATGAAAGGCAAATAATAAATGACCCTTTATTGAATATGTCCGTTTCCGGCGAATTCAAGTATTTTTGGATTGCTGTCATCCAACACGGTCCTCAAATCCCAGCTACCGTCCCTTACCGTCCATAATGGGGAACATGACGCGCTTTCTAAAAATAATCATAAATTTTATTCTGCTCACTTTTACGACATAAACCCAAGCTCCAGCAACAGATTAGGCTGAATGCCCTCGCTTGGTAAAAGGTAGAATATAACCCATCCCACGCATCTGGGAGCAAAGCCCTAAACGGAATTTGTCGATCGTCTCCCGCGACAGATCCTCTTCGCAATAAATAGTCAGCCCTTCTTTTCCCATCTCTGTATTGACTAAGCAATGGTGAAAGAAATTGGTGGCTAATTCATTGATCTCATACATGGACTCATGTTTCGCCATACGCTGACGTTCTGCAGAAGATACGCTCCGCTCCGGCAGCTGAATATTGGCCCGTCCCCGCTAATCGTTCGATAGCTTCGGGGAAAGTCAAATTATCGTATTTCATAAGAAAGCTGATGACATTGCCAGACTCTCTACATCCAAAGCAATAAAAAAAGCCCTTCTCAGGGGTTACACTAAAGGATGGCGTCTTTTCATTGTGAAATGGACAACAGCCCCAATAGTTTTTCCCTTTTTTCTTCAATGGGATATGCTCAGAAATGACAGATACAATATCATTGGCATTTTTGACTTGTTCAATTATGTCTTCAGAAAAAAATTTGCTCATGTCATTCTCCTAAGCCTGACTCTTTCACATCAACAAAGTATAACTACAAAAACTATATAGTTCCTCTATCTATACTTATTCTACATAAACAGAAAAACTCCTACTTATAAATACTTTCTTTTTCTTCACAATACATATGCAAAAATATATACTCTGAAAAAGAAAGTTAGAGCAACCTTTAGTCGCTCCAACTACTTTATGTAGACTATTTTTTCGCGTAATCAACAACTCGTGTTTTCACGAATGACCACTACTTTAATTTGTCCTGGATATTCGAGTTCATTTTCGATTCGTTTAATAATTTCACGAACTAATAAGTTAGCTTCTACATCATCTACCTTATCAGGTTTTACCATCACGCGGATCTCGCGACCTGCTTGGATAGCAAAAGCATTTTTCAACACCTTCAAAGGACTCAGCAATTTCTTCCAACTTAGATAATCGTTTTAAGTAATTTTCTAATGTTTCACGACGCGCGCCCGGACGAGCTGCGGAAATTGCATCGGCTGCTGCCACCAATACGGCCTCAACAGACTTAAATTCTTCATCACCATGATGCGCTCCAATACAGTTTTGTACCAATGCACTTTCATGATATTTTTAGCGATATCTACACCGATTTCCACATGAGACCCTTCGATTTCATGAGTTAAGGCTTTTTCCGATATCATGTAACAAACCGCCTCGTTTAGCAAGTACTACATCGCAGCCTCAATTCCGCCGCCATCATACCTGCTAAATGAGATACTTCAATGGAATGTTTTCAACACATTTTGTCCATAACTTGTACGATATTTCAATCGTCCCAACGTGCGAATCACTTCTGGGATGTAATCCATGAACATTCTGCTTTCAAATGTCGCTTGTTCACTGCTTCTTTGATTGTCAAATCCACTTCACGACGCGTTTTTTCCACCATTTCCTCAATACGAGCTGGATGGATACGGCCATCTACGATCAATTTTTCTAAGGCTATGCGTGCCACCTCGCGGCGATTGGATCAAAGCCAGATAAAATGACTGCTTCTGGTGTATCATCAATAATTAAGTCAATTCCCTGTCAACGTTTCTAAGGCACGAATGTTTCTGACCTTCACGTCCGATGATACGACCTTTCATTTCATCATTTGGCAATGTCACCACCGATACAGTAGATTCTGCTACATGATCCGCGCACATCGTTGAATGGCCATAGAAATAATTTCTCTGGCATTCTTTTCAGCATCTTCTTTTTGCTTGTTGTTCAAGATCTTTCAACATCACAGCGGTATCGTGACGAATTTCTTGTTCTACCTTAGACAATAGAATTTGTTTTCGCCTCATCAAATGTCAAACTGGAAATGCGTTCCAATTCTTCCATTTGCTGTTGATGTAATACTTCAATTTTTTCTTCCGCTTTTTCTAGATTCCGTTCCTTGTGGTGTAAGGACTCTTCTTTGCGTTCAATACTGTCTAGTTTTTGTCTAATTGCTCTTCTTTTTGTAAAATCCGTCGTTCGAGACGTTGTAATTCATTACGTCGATCTCGATTTTTCTTTATCTACGATCTGCTCGCAATTTATGAATTTCTTCTTTTGCTTCCAGTAATGCTTCTTTTTCTTAGACTCCGCTAAGCGCTCACCGTCCGCAACTATGCGTGCACCTCTGTTTCAGCTTTTATTTAGTTTGCCTTCTGCAATATTGCGTCGCAATAAATAGCCGACTCCAAGACCAATTAATCACCATGACTACGGCACATGTTGTATTCTAAAAATCGTGTTCACCTCCCACTTGCATAAAAAGGAGAAGTCGATACATCCGCTTCCCCGGTTTCTCGCCCACTTTTGCATTGTTAAATTTTTCTTTTGCTTATTATTAAGGCTATTATAATTTTTAGTTCATACACCGTGGAATGTCAAGGCAAGCCCCGTATGGAATAAGCTCCTACACGAGGTAGGAGCTCCACTCATAACTATATACTGTGATAGTACTCACAGAAAAGCCTCTATTTTTCAGAAAAATAAATTATCTTACTTAGCTTTTCTGTGTCCCCTGCTTCGATGGATTTCCAGTACTGCTTTCATCAGAAATAGAAAAGCGTTGTTCCAATAGTGTTACCGCCACGGACCATTCATCATAGTCATCTCAAAGACATAGGAAATTTCTAGTCCCTCGTTCTCGCATCTTTTTCACGGATGTAATAGGTACTATACTTTTCTACTCCCATATAGGCTCTCAGTGCGTCCCTCTGCCAGTTGATCATCATCTAGGTAGGCTAAGTCTAATAGCTTCTTTTCTGTTTCTCGAATCAACTCACTAGGTACAGCCCTCTCTGCGACAGTTTACGGCGCAGTTCCAGCGTACTTAGTGCACGAGGTCCCAAGAGTCGCAAAGGCTTGTTCCATCGCAGAAGAAGCGGTCCATTCTTTCACCTTTCGATGTGGGGTATGCCATTATTCCATATCCACCGTTTCAGATGGACTATCTACTTCATCATCATGACCTAACACTGTCAATGGTTCTGCTGCTAAGGTATCGCGAATAATAGAGTCGATTTCTTCTGCAATTTGAGGGTTTTTCTTTCAAGAATACTTTTGTCGCTTCTTTACCTTGACCCATACGCTCTCCATTGTAGGGAATACCAAGCACCAGATGATCACTTCAATGCTAGCACCAATGTCGATCAATGTACCTTCATAGGATACACCTTCACCGAACATCAAATCAAATTCTGCCACTTTGAAATGGTGGTGCAACCTTGTTTTTCACAACTTTTACTTTTTGTGCGATTACCCACATGTTCTTTTGCAGATGTTAAGGCTTCCCTTTACGCACATCTAGACGAATGGTTGAGTAGAATTTCAACGCACGACCACCTGTTGTGGTTTCAGGGTTACCAAACATGATACCTACTTTTTCACGCAATTGGTTGATAAAGATAATAACCGTTCTAGTTTTACTGATGGAACTTGTCAATTTACGCAACGCTTTTACTCATTAAACGAGCATGAACACCCACATGGGCATCTGTCATTTCGCCCGTCGATTTCTCACTTTTGGTGTCAACGTCGCTACAGAGTCCACTACGATAAGGTCGACTGCACCCAGAGCAGAACCAAGGCTCTGTAATTTCTGGACCTTTGTCTCCATTATCTGGTTGTGAAATCAACAAAGCTGATTGATATCTACCCCTAATTTTTGAGCATACACTCGGGTCTAAAGGCATGTTCCGCATCGATGAAAGCCACTACGCCACCATTGCGTTGTGCCTCTGCTGCCGCATGCAATGCCACTGTTGTTTTTACCAGAGGATTCCGGTCCATAGATTTCAATAATACGGCCTCGTGGAAAACCACCTACACCGACTGCTAAGTCCAATGCCAATACGCCGTAGAAATGACTTCAATATTCATTTTATCAGCTGCTTCACCCATACGCATAATCGCACCTTGACCAAAGTCTTTTTCAATTTGTTTCAAAGCCCCTTCTAAGGCTCTCATGCGGTCTTCTTGAGATCCGCCTTTCATATCAATTGCTCTTTTCTTTTTCGATTTATCTCGTGCCATGTTGTTCCTTTCTAATAGTTCTAAATACATATATTGAATCGCTTTTTCCACCACGCTTTGGCGGATACTTTCACGATTACCTATAAATAATTCTTTATGCACTGTAATCCCCTGTGGAGTACCAATGCCAATATATACGAGACCTACTGGTTTTTCTCGGCTACCACCGCCGGGACCTGCAATGCCGGTGGTGGCGATGGCATAGTCTGTGCGTAATACACGGAATACAGCTTTGAACCATCTCCGTCGCCGTTTCTTCGCTGACAGCGCCATACTTGCTCAGTGTCTCGGCGATACACCTAAAACTTGCTCTTTCACGGCATTGGCATAGGAAATAATACCTCCTTGGTAGTAGGCGCTACTGCCACCTAGGTCCGTCAACGTTTTACCTACTAAGCCTCCCGTACAAGATTCAGCGGTGCCAATCGTAATGCCTTGAGCCGTCGCCAATCGGTGAAAGTCCTCTAATACGCTAGTATCCAAACTGCGAATCGATGGTAACCGTTCATACAACATAGTTCTCCACGGCGTTAGCAGTCGATGACAATCTTCCAAGCTTGTACCTTTTTGCGGTCAATCGGATTTCAATATACCCTGATTTAATCAGCAACGCTATGGTTGGATTTCCTTGCTGTTCAATGAGGTCTCGCAACTCTGTTTCTAATTCCATTTCACGATAGCCATAGACAGCATGCCGTTCAGAACTGATAATCCCTTGGTCGCCATAGCGCTCTACCAAAAATGGTGCTACGCTTTCTGTAAAGGTTCCCTGTAATTCCGAAGGAGGTCCGGGTAATAAAATATATACCGTTCCCTCTTGTTCTACTATGACTGCAGGTGCCACACCTACAGGATTATGCAATATCTTGGCGCCCTCTGGTAAATACCTATCTCTATCGGACTCATAGGGCTTCACACGCCCTTGCTTCTCGTAAAAGGAATCCACCTCACGGCCAGCTTCCTCATGATACACCAGTCCAATCCCAGGCATCTCCCAATGCCTTGCGAGTAATATCTCCTTGGGTGGCCCCTAAACCACAGAGCTGATGACAAGGTCTGCTCGTTCTCCGGCCCGTTGGAACACTTCCTTCATGCGCTCTGGGTTATCCCCTACCGTTGTCTGATACATCACAGAATAGCCCCGATGATTTAACTCTTCGCTGAGCCATTTTGCATTCGTATTCACAATATGTCCTAATAATAACTCTGATCCCGTAGAGATTAATTCTACGATCATCGTATCACCACCTATACAGTTTCTACCACCACATCATAGGCAAACCCTTGTGATACTTTTACCGTCACAATGTCGCCTTCTGAAAGTCCTGTTACGTCTTCTACATACATATTGCCATCCACATCGGGAGCCTGCATTTGTAGACGTCCTCGCGCCAAGAACTTACCTGGCTCTACTTCGTCAATAGATTCAATCATACCTTGATGAATCGTTCCTTCTAAGTCTCGATTATGTTCTTCCGACACTTGTGCTTGAATCGCCATCAATGCATGGTAGCGTTCTTCTTTTTATTTCTTCTGGAATTTGCTCTTCCATCATGCCTGCTGGCGTTCCATCTTCTTGGGAATACGTAAATACGCCCATGTGGTCGAATCGAATATCTTTCACAAAGTCTGCCAATTCTTGGAATTGTTCTTCTGTTTCTCCTGGAAATCCTACGATCAAGGACGTACGAAGTGTAATGTGCTCACTGCGATTGCGAATTTTATGCAACAAAGCGACGATGTTTTCGCGCGTATCCTTACGGTTCATACGTTGCAACACAGTATTGTTAATATGTTGCAATGGCATGTCGATGTACTTGCATACGCTTTTGGCTCCGTCATAATCGTTTCTAATAACTCATCGGAGAAATGTTTCGGGTATAAGTACAACATACGAATCCACTCAATACCATCAATTTTTGCCAATCGACGTAGCAATCCCGACAGCAATGGGGTACCATTGTTCAAATCTGCTCCATAGTAGGTAGTATCTTGCGCAATAAGCACCACTTCTTTGACACCAGCCTCTGCCAGTTGTTGCACTTCTCCTTCAATAGACTCCATCGAACGACTGCGGTAGGCACCACGCACCTCTGAATGATACAGAAGGTACAACCATTATTGCACCCTTCGAAATCTTCACATAGGCACTGTAATCTGGGGTTGTCATCATCCGTGGCATCCCTTCATCGTACATGTTCGTCATGCTATCCATGATACAAATACGCTGTCCTGCTTGAATGGCCTCTACCGCTTCCATAATACGATTCCAAGAGCCTGTACCAATCAAGGCATCAATTTCCGGAATTTCTGTAAACAACTCTTCTTGATATTGCTGACTTAAACAACCAGCTACGATTAACCCTTTGCAGTCCCCAAATTGTTTGTATTGACCCGCTTCCAAAAATCGTGTTAATTGATTCTTCCTGGCTTTTCTCGATGAAAGTACATGTATTAATGATGATAATCTCGGCTTTTTCTAAATCTTCTGTAATTTCATAGCCATGATCTTGCAAGGCCCCTAGCATCACCTCTGTATCCACCAAATTTTTGGCACAACCTAAACTAATATACCCTAACAACTTACTCATTTCTATATCCTTTTCTAAAACGCACTTGTCGTATCCATTCTTGCAATCAATTATGTGCTTCCTCTGGTTTCAATTCTCCAAACCAAAGTGTTAAGGGATTCCCCTGTCGATCTCGCTGTGTCTCTAATCCCTCTGTAGTCGGCAACAATAGTGATCCGATTCTTTTCAACATTGCTTGTAATCGCTCTGAAAGTAACCAACTCACAAAGGCCTCGCTTTCTCCGTTACATTAGAGGATCCTTTCAATATCCCTACCCCCATCATCGTAACAGGTGTCCCCTCTCTTGGGTAGAGGATGCTCAATGGATATTTGTGAACCTCATAGAGTTTCGCATCCGAATAGCGCCCGATGCCTACCTGTACATCTCCGATAGCTGCCATCCGCACGGAGGAAGGCAATGCCTTCGCATATTGCACGATGCGAGGTCGCAAACTATCAAAGTAGGAAATGGTTCGTTCCTGTCCATACATAGCGCCAAAGGTATTGAGCAACGTGACCGCTTGTTCATCGGCTACGAAAATCCGTCACAGCAATGCGCCAAGGTCCCGTATGTGCCAAAGAAAACCACGTGTTCACATACCGCCCCTCTCCTGCATAAAAGGAATCATGCAGGGCCAGCACATAGGGATCATACCAGATGCCAACCCAGTCTTCATTAGCCCCATGAAAAGGTTCTACTACAGCTTGTGTCAGCCTGTAAGGCAATCTATGAAACGCACCATGGGCAACACCTTCTTCTAAATTCGACGTGTTAGAAATGAGCTACATCTCCTTGTTGTTCCCCTTCAGGCAATGCCAACCGTGTTCCCATTTGTTTCGATGGAATCGAATGATATGGACTCTGACTTGCGATTCCTTTTCATAGGCTTTCCCCAATGAGTGTCATCAATGTGGGGTCTCCATCTGTATAGACGGTAATCTCCGCTCGTGTAGATACCACTAGCCGATCTACTTGTTCTTGTTTCATATCATTTAACCAGAGGTCCCTAGTGTAAACATTCCTACTAGAACCACCAAATAAATAGTCACGATGCGCATTCGTTTCATAGATTCACCTCCTTTATAAATTAGCTATTACCGAGCAAAATTCCTTTTTTTCGTTCCTTTATTTTTCTTAGGACCTATGCCAATTTTAGAACCACTGTGTTTCTGTTCCTCCCTTGGACGAAACGTATCACGGCTACTTCTAGAAGGCTTTCGAGCTACCTTGTTTGCGATTTGTATCTGTTCCTTTTCGAAGATTTTTCCCCGCTATTTTTCGAATATTCCGAGGGCGGAATTAAACATTCTGGTCCAAACCCGATTAAGTCTTTACGATTGGCTTTTAATAACGCCTCTTTTTACTAAATCGTAATTATCTTCTCGTTTGTACTGCATCAAAGCCCGTTGCATCGCTTTATCTCTGCCTTTTTTAGCAACGTATACTGGCTCGCCCGTCAATGGATTGATACCCGTATAGTACATGGCTGTCGATAAACTACCTGGGGTAGGAATAAAATCTTGCACCTGTTCTGGCGTCATATTTTGATCTCGTAAAAACTCCGCCAGTTCAATGGCATCTTCCAGCAGTACAACCTGGATGAGAACTCATCAAAAAGTACGGTACCAAAAATTGTTGTTTTCCCTAATTTACGATTCGCCTCATCAAACCAAGATTTGAATTTTAAGAAGTAACTTTTATTGGCTTTTCCCATGATGGTCGTTACATGTTCCGATACATGTTCAGGAGCCACTTTTAACTGACCACTTACATGGTGTTCGCACAATTCTCGTACAAAGTCTTTATTATTATCATCTAATACATAGTCATAGCGAAGTCCTGACCGAACAAAGACCTTTTTCACGCCTTTCACCTTACGAACTTTTCGCAAAATGCTCACATAGTCATCATGATTGGTATTCAGTTGAGGACAGGCTTTGGGCGCAGCACATGTTTTCCCCTTACAAGCACCTACTTTGATCTGTTTATCACAGGCCACATGACGGAAATTCGCCGTAGGACCACCTACATCATGAATGTAGCCTTTGAACCCATCCATTGTGGTCATACGATTAGCTTCTTCTAAAATCGAATCATGACTTCGATTTTGAATGATCCGACCTTGATGGCTCGTTATAGCGCAGAAAGAGCAACTGCCAAAAAGCAACCTCGATGACTAGTAATACTAAATTGCACCTCTGCTAAGGCAGGCACACCGCCTGCTGGATCATACATAGGATGCCACTTTCTTGTATATGGCAAGCTATACACATGGTCCATTTCTTTCTGTGTCAATGGCAAGGCAGGGCTATTTTGCACAACATAGCGATTGCCATGGTCCTGTGCCACATTTTTCCATAATATGGATCTTGTTCATCAAATTGCATTTTGAAAGCTTGAGCAAACACAGCTTTGTCAGAGAATATCGCCCTCATAGGAAGGACATTCAATAGCCTTCTCTGGCACTGTGTTCGCAATGTAACAAATCCCTTTGATAAAAGGCAATCGTTTGGGCAACTCCTCTTTATCCAAGGCTTCTGCAATTTCAAGAATTTGCTTTTTCTCCCATGCCATAAATGAGGACATCAGCTTTACTATCAATTAAGATTGATCGGCGCACTGTATCGGACCAATAGTCGTAATGGGCAAATCTTCGCAAACTTTCACCACCGATGACGATGGGCACCCCTTTGAAAGCTTCTCGCATACGATTAGCATAGACCACCGTGGCACGATCCGGACGTCGTCCCGATTCACCACCTGGGGAATAGCCATCATCGCGACGGTGTTTTTTCGCCGCCGTAAATTTATTCAGCATACTATCTAGATTGCCCGCTGTGACTAAGGATGCCAATCGAGGGTTTTCCTAGTACTTTAAAGGCATTCACATCGTTCCAATCTGGTTGGGCGATAATGCCCCACTCGATACCCAAAGGATTCGAGCAATCTGCCAATCACAGTCGGTGCAAACGAAGGATGATCTACATAGGCATCACCACTAATGATGACAAAATCTAGTTCTGCCCACCCTCGTTCGTCCATTTCTGCTTTTGTAGTAATTAAATATTGTTCTTTCATACTGTTCCTTATGTTGTATTACACGAAAAATAGCCAACCTAGAAACAAGGCTATCAGCACGAGTATCACAGCCAGAATGAATCGCTCTCGAATCAACGTCCGTTGACGGCGCGCTTGACGACCTTGGTATGTCAACCGTTGTTTCGGCTCTTCAATTAACTCTTGTTCCCGCAATAGATCTGCTGTATCTTCTTTCACAATCAAAGCGACGTTTAGGTATGGTCAAAGATTCGCCTACTTTATTTTTTTGAAAGTATCCACCAATCTTCGACTATCAAGGCCTAAAAAATCGCTGTAATTTTTAATAAATCCCTTTGTATAAATCGTTCCAGGAATTTGATTATATTCATCATGCTCCAAAGCATGAAGGTGAAAAGCTACTTTCTTTATATGTAATACATCTGTTACTTGTTCTAATGTTAAACCGCGTCGTTGACGCTCGCGTCTAAGTTCTTCGCCAATCGATGCCATAGAACCTCCTATACATATAGGTGCCATCTACATAACGCAAATGGCACTCTACACTAATCCACTGTAAAATTAGGAAATACAATTCTCGAATTTGATCTTCTCCCATTAAAATATCGCGACCTTTACTACTATTCGTAGGCGGTCCAATAATCTTCATATCCTGCATGGTATCAATTAATCGACCGGCTCTGGAAAAGCCAACTCGCAGTCTACGTTGCAGAATCGATGCTGATGCACTGCGCTGTTCCAACACAATTTGGACAGCTCGCTCTAGCAGTTCATCTTGCTCCTCATCACTGCCTGCCGTATCTGGACTTTCAGCACCTTTGTCGGTTTCAGCCATCATAATTTCATCATATTCCGGCTGACCTTGGCCTTTTACAAACGCAATGAGTTCCTCCACTTCTTCATCAGAAATGAAAGCCCTTGGATACGAATTGGCTTGTTCGCTCCAATCGGATTGAACAACATATCGCCACGACCTAAGAGGCGCTCTGCTCCCTTGGTCCAGGATGGTACGGGAATCGATTTGGGTGGCCACTGTGAAAGCAATTCGACTCGGCACATTGGCTTTGATTTTACCCGTAATGACATCCACCGACGGACGTTGCGTTGCCAATACCATGTGAATCCCAGACGCACTGAGCTTTAGCGTGACAAACGGTCAATGGATTCTTCCACATCCGGATTGGTCATCATCAAATCCGCTAACTCGTCGATAATGATTAAAATCAATGGCATAGATTTCGTTGGTTTTGCTTATTATAACGCCACATTCCGCACACCAGCCATGTCAATGTCATATAGCGGGCATCCATTTCACGCACCGCCCAACGAAGCTACAGCGATACTTTGTTCATATCTGTTACCACTGGCAACATCAAATGAGGAATGCCATTATAGACAGACAATTCTACCATTTTAGGGTCTACTAGAATCAACTTCACTTCATCTGGTTTACGGCTAAACAGGATGCTGAAATCAATGTGTTCACACAAACCGATTTACCAGAGCCTGTGGATCCAGCCACCAATAGATGTGGCATTTTAGCCAAGTCAGTAATGACTGGCATATCCGCAATATCTTTACCGAGGCCTACCGGGATACCACCGCTAGCTTGTTGGAACTCTTCACAATCGAGCACATCACGCAGATGAACGGCAGATACATTCTTATTAGGAATCTCAATGCCCCTGCCGATTTTTCCCGGAATCGGTGCTTCCATACGAATATCTACAGCTGCTAAACTCATTTTTAAATCGTCTTGCAAGCCCATAATACGGCTCACTTTTGTCCCCTTCGCAGGCTCTAGTTCATACCGTGTAACCGTTGGACCCTGGGTGGCATTGACCACTTTTGCCGTGATGCCAAAATTATCTAGCGTTTCCTCTAGAGCACGGCATTATGTGCCACTTCTTCGCTTGTCACCGGATTGGATTTTCCCTGTGAAAGCATAGTCAACGGCGGATACTGATACGGCCGTTCGATGAGCTCTAGGACGAGCCACCCCATCCGTGTTCACTGCTACCGTCGCTGTATCTTCCTTCGTCGTTTCAATAGTAGGTACTTCCACCAAAGGCTCTACATAACTAGTATTTTGTAAAAATGAAGGTGGCGTAATCGGTTCTAACTCAGTCTGCGCTGGTTCGTCATCGTTTTTATAGCTGTCTTCATAGCTGTCTTTATAGCTATCTTCATAGTTGTCGTCATAGCTATTTTTCATCTAAATCTGTCGTATATAATTCACCTGATGTATGGTCTGGAATCTCTTCTGCACCATAAGGATATTCTTCTTCAGTTTCTAGGGTTTGGAGCCTCTGCAGTAGATTCCCATACAGGATCTGTTGGTATCATTTTCTTCATCGTCTTCTGTACCTGTCATATGTTGTGTTTCATCCACAACTATCTGTTCAACATCTGTAGAAGTTTCTAACTGTTCTACAGGTTCTGCTGTTTCTACCTGTGTATGGACTATCTGATCCTCTTGTTCCTCTGCATTTACACCGGAATCATATGTATCTCTATATGATTGTATCCCTATTTCTGTAACTGATTCTGTACTTTCAATAGTGTCTGTACTAGGTGTATCTTCCGTTTTTGGATAGCGTGTGTCTTTTTCGCGATCATAGGCTTTGCGACGTTCTTCACGCCATTCTTCTTGCCATTCATGGACTTGTTCACGAATCGCACTGGCCGTTTCTGTGGCTTTTTCTTGCGCCATTTCTAGGCCTACACTGGCCGTATCTTTCGCTTTGTGAATCCCACTTCGCAAGGATAATTGTGTCATACTCAGCACACAACCTAGTCCAATCATAGCAGACACTAAAATGCCTCCAATATCGCCCAGAAGATTTCTAAATGCAACCCCTAGCAAGCCACCTAGCACACCGCCATTATCCGCCAATGCAGTTGTTTCTAGTTCGCTGCCACTGTCTACATTCCACAGTACCCGTTGTACCAACACAACTAACAATAGTGTCGTGCACAGCAGTCCCTTTCTGGTAATTGATGCCAATGTCCCTCTATAGAGCAAGCACCATCCATTATATAAAACCCAGATGACAACAACCCCAACCACCGAGGCCAAAACCATAGGTAAAAATGCCACTAGAATACTCCCTATGGCACCCGTATCTACCCCTGCCATGCCAGCCACAGCCAACACCGCCAAGAGTATCCCCACACCACCGACGATCTCACTTCGATTCGATGTGGATGCCGCCTTGGAGGCAACCGTACTCGTGCGCTTAGTCCCTTTTCCAGTAGGCGTCCGTTTTTCTTTTATTTTCTGCCCCCCTCGTGGGGTTTTGCCTTTCTTTTCCTCTGCCATCTTCCACTCCAAATTTCCGTTCTATCATATACCTTAGCACTTCATTATACCATTTTCACCTATGAAAGTATATCGAATATCCTCAAATACCATGTATAGAAATCCCTATTTTTTGCGGTCTTTCCAGTCTTTCACAAAAGTACTTTCACAACCACGATCCACCGGCGTGTAATAGTGATCGTTGACTAATGCATCCGGCAAATATTGTTGGTCCACATAGCCCTTAGGATAGTCATGAGCATATCGATAGCCCACACCGTGGCCCAATTGTTTAGCGCCTCCATAATGGGCATCTCGCAAATGTTTGGGCACCTCGCCTTGCTCCTTATGGCGCACTGCCTGAATGGCTGCATCAATCCCTACATAGGCACTATTACTCTTCGGCGCTAGTGCAATATATCAGTACCCTCTGACAATATAATGCGCGCCTCAGGAAATCCCACCATATGTGCCGCTTGTGCTGCCGCATTGGCTACCACCAACGCTTGTGGATCCGCCAGCCCCACATCTTCTGCGGCGCAGATAATGATGCGTCGTGCAATAAATACAGGATCCTCTCCCGCTTCAATCATGCGCGCTAAATAGTACAATACCGCATCAGGGTCGGACCCACGCATACTTTTTAATGAAAGCAGATATCACATCATAGTGATTATCTCCCTTTTTATCATAGCGATAGACCCGACGGTCCCAATACTTTTTCCACCACCGCAATCGTAATTTTCCTCATGAGGTCGCACCATAGCTCCCACTTGCTCTAACACATTCAGAGCCAGCACGAGCATCGCCATCTACAAATCGACCAATATCTTCCAACAATTCATCTGTAGCAGACAGGTCCTTTTTACCCAAACCATAGTCCACATCCGTTAAGGCTCGGCGCAAGATAGACACTAAGGCACTAGGGGCTAACCGTTCTAAGGTGAGCAAGCGTAACCGCGATAAAAGAGGTCGATTCACTTCAAAAAATGGATTTTCTGTGGTAGCACCGATCAAAAATAATTTGACCGCTTTCCCACAGAAGGAAGTAATACATCTTGTTGGCTTTTATTAAAGCGATGAATTTCGTCTAAAAATAAAATTGTTCGCTGTTGCAAAGAATTACGAAACCGAATGGCTTCCTCGATAGTTCCGCGCAGTTCACCAATGCCCACATTCGTTGCATTGAGCATGACAAAGCGAGAGCTTGTTAGTTCGGAGATAATTTTTGCCAACGTCGTTTTCCCCGTACCTGATGGACCATACAGCAACAGAGAGGGCACTCTATCTTCTTCAATCATAGACCGAAGAAATGTAGCCTGGTACTACCACTTGTTCTTGTCCGAAAAAATGGTCCAACGAACGTGGTCGCATACGTACCGCTAAGGGTTCAAAGGGATCTACCGTCTCTATATTCTCAAACAAATTCATCACTACACCTCCTTATTCCTATGTATCCTAACATGAGTATTTTGTATTAGCATAGAGAAACACGCAGTATCTGTGTTTCCATTATACCTGTATCTAGTTATATAGTCTATATGTTCTGATAAATACATAAACCACCAAATGGCGGTTTTATAAAAAGCCCCACTATGCCGTATCCATACCGTGTTTTGATCCTGCGAGGCAGGTGGGTTTCCTCCTTGTAAGATTACAGTCCTCGTAGAGGCAGAGCGCCCTTACAAGAGCAAGAATCCCTAAGTTAAAATGTTGGCTCAAAACTGCGATATAACACGTACATAGCAGGAATTTCTATACCCATGGTAGTAGCAGAAAGGAACGGTCATTTCAAGAAGAAATACACCGTTCCTCACCTTACTAAGTATAACAATTTTCTATTGGACAAATTCAGTTATACTAGCTTTTCTTTTGTTACATCTGTTTTTGATGTGTAATTCACGCAATTGTTTTGGCGCAACTTCAGATGGAGCTTGGCTCATCAAGTCGGATGCACTTTGCGTTTTAGGGAATGCAATCACATCACGGATGGATTGACGTTTCGCCATTAACATCACAAGACGATCTAACCCGAACGCACAACCGCCATGTGGAGGTGCACCGTATTCGAGGCATCTAACATAAAGCCGAATTTAGAACGGCTTTCTTCTGTGCTCAAGCCGATAGCATTGAATACTTTTTCTTGCACATCAGATTGGTAAATACGGATGGAACCATATCGATTTCCACGCCATTCAATACCATATCATAAGCGATGGCTTTCACAGCACCTGGATCTGAGCTAACAAGTCCATATCTTCCTCACGTGGAGATGTGAATGGGTGATGCATCGCTACGAAACGTTTCTCTTCTTCATCGTATTCGAACATAGGAAATCTGTTACCCACAAGAATGCCAATTTATTTTCGTCGATTAAACCACGGCGTTTACCCATTTCAAGGCGCAATTCCCCAAGAGCTTTCGCTACTACTGCAGGTTTATCAGCAATCATCAACACCAAATCGCCTGGTTCTGCGTTCATTTTCGCACCGATATTGCGCACAGTATCTTCGCCTAAGAATTTCATAATTTGAGATTTGATCGTGCCGTCTTCATTGAAAACAAGCCCAAGCCAAACCTTTAGCACCGTAGATGCCTGCGAAGTTTGTCAAATCATCTAACTCACGGCGGGAATACTAGCATAGCCTTTTACGACGATACCTTTTTACTTGACCGCCGTTGTCGATTACGGAACGGAACACTTTGAACTCTGTATCTTTCACGCAGTCAGTAACATCTGTGAAAGTCATGTCAAAACGGATATCTGGTTTATCGGAACCGTACAAGTTCATCGCATCATCCCAAGTCATGCGAGGCATTGGCAATGGAATGTCTACATTTTGTGCCGCTTTGAATACGTGGGCAATCATTTGTTCTTGCATCGTCAAGATTTGCTCTTGGTTCATGAAACTCATTTCGATGTCCAATTGCGTAAATTCAGGTTGACGATCTGCACGCAAATCTTCATCGCGGAAACAACGAGCGATTTGGAAATATCGTTCATAGCCAGCTACCATCAAAATTTGTTTGAAAAATTTGTGGAGATTGTGTGCAATGCATAGAACGTACCAGGGTTTATACGAGATGGCACTAAGTAGTCGCGCGCCCCTTCTGGTGTACTTTTTGTCAACATTGGTGTTTCAATTTCCAAGAAACCATTGTTATCAAAGAAATCACGCATCGCTTTTTGTCACTTTATGACGCAACATCAAATTGGCTTTGCATTTCTGGACGGCGAAGGTCTAAATAACGATATTTTAAACGAATATTTTTCATCTACATCGATATTGTCTTGAATATAGAATGGAGGTGTTTTCCTTTGCATTCAATACGCGCAATTCTTCGCAATACATTTCATATTTACCTGTTGGTAAATTAGGATTGATAGTTGCTTCATCACGTTCTGTGATTGTACCACGCACGCACAATACATATTCGTTACGTACATCTTCTGCTTTGTGGAAAGAATCCATATTATGGTCTGGGATGCTACGATTTGCACCACTCCAGAGCGGTCACGCAAATCAATAAAAATCAATCCACCATGGTCACGACGGCGTTCTACCCAACCGCAAAGTACCACTTCTGTTCCTACTTGTTCTGCACCGATAGTCCCACAATGATGAGTACGGTGTAAAACCTTTCATAGTTTCCATTCTAATTTCCTTTCACTAACTCAGTTATATGGTTTTGTAATCTCAGCTAAGGATACCGTTTCTTGTTCAGACGTATCCATATATTTTTAAGATGACTGTACCTTCAGCTAATTCATTATCACCAATTATAATAACATATTTTGCGTTAATTTTGTTAGCATACTTCATTTGACTCTTCATAGATTTGCCAGAGCCTTCCATTTCCGCTTTCACATAGGCATTGCGTAAGGCATTCGTAATTCTGAAAGCTTCCTTCTGCGCTATCTCACCCAAGGCTACGACAAAGACGGAATCTTCTCGTTCTTGTTCTGGTAATAAGCCTTGTTTTTCCAATGCCAATAACAAGCGCTCCATGCCCATCGCAAAGCCTACCGCCGGTGTATGAGGTCCATCTAATTCTTCCACAAGACCATCGTAACGATCACCACCTGCGACAGCACTTTGAGACCCTAATGGAGTGTATTGTACTTCAAAGGCAGTTTTCGTGTAATAGTCTAAACCACGAACCAAGCGTGGATTCAAAGTAAATGACTCACCTGCAGCCGTTAAGTATTCTTTCACATGATGGAAATGATCTTGACATTCTTCACATAAATTTTCACTTAACTCAGGTACACCCACTGCTAATTGTTGACATCTTTCTTCTTTACAATCAAGAATGCGCAATGGATTTTTGTACAAACGGCTTTGGCATAGTTCGCACAATTCTTCTTTTTTCGGTTCAAAGAAAGCAATTAATTTTTCTCTATACGCAGGGTCGACATGTTGGACAACCCTACGGGTTTACTTCTACATTTAAATCTTTTTAGTACTAAATCACGCAATAATTGCAATACCAAAGAGATACATTCCGCATCAGCACTTGGTGCTTGTGTACCCAACAATTCTACCCCAAATTGGTGGAATTGACGATACCGACCTGCTTGTGGCTTGTCGTGACGGAACATAGGTCCAATGTAGAACCATTTTGTAATGGATTCTTGGCCGTAAATTTTATTCTCTAAATAGGCGCGCACCGCCGACGCAGTTCCTTCAGGACGCAATGTATAGGATTGATCTTTTTATCTCCTGTTGGAAAGGAATACATTTCTTTTTGTACGATATCAGTAGTCTCCCCAATACCGCGCAAAAATAAGCCCGTTTCTTCAAACATAGGCGTACGAACTTCTTCAAATCCGTAGGTGTTACATAACTTACGGATTGTATTTTCAATATAATACCAATTGCCAAGAACACTAGGCAATAAATCCTGTGTTCCTCTTGGTTTTTGAATAGCCACTAGCTGTCCCTCCAATGTGTTTCACTTAGTATGTTACACGTTTCTCTAATAATCGTTCTATGTCTTGTATATAGGCATCTACATCTTTCGGCATATATTGCTTTTGTTGCCTGAAATCAGCGCCTCTAATCCATTTGGACACACTGCCTGGTCCTATGGAAAGAATGGACTGACGTTCCTCAATCATCTGGATATTATAGATACTTTCATGGGTATCCAAGGTATAGCCAATGTTCTCCATTTGCCCTACCATGTATTGCTGACGGTACATATAGTACGGCTTATATCCCAATTGCAACAATGCCTCATGTGTCTCATCAAGCATGGTTTGCACCACATCCTCTGCAGGAATCTCATGGGCAAAGCGACTGGCATATAAAGGACTCCCCTTTTTCAATGCCAATGTATGGATCGTCACATTATGCGGTCGCAACTGTTCAATGTATTGTACATTCTCATGCATATCCCCCAAGGTCTGACGAGGCAATCCAGCAATAAAATCCATATTGATGGAACAATCGGTCGTGACTTGCCACATAGTCATACATTGTCAGGAACTCCTTCACACTGTGACCTCGACCAATGATGCGCAATAGCTCATCCTGCATCGTCTGTGGATTGAGGCTCATACGCGTTACACCGGCCTCAACGATAGACTGAATTTTACGAGTATTCAGCGAGTCGGGACGACCTGCTTCCACCGTAAACTCATGGCCTCTGGAATCAATTCTCCCAAGGCTTGCACGATATAGTGAAAGTCTTCATCACCTAAACTAGTCGGCGTGCCACCGCCCATGTATAACGATTGTACTCCTAAACCATGACTTTTAACAAGTCTTTTCATATGTTTTATATCACGAAGATAGGTATGTACAAAGTTCTGTACCTGTCCATACTGTTGAATGAGTCCATAGGGAAAGGAACAATAGGTGCAATGAGTTTCACAAAAAGGGAATGCCACTGTACAAACTAATCTCCTTTGGGCGATTGCTGTACCTTCTCCACATAGGACGTTCTGTACACTGCCACTTGCTCTAACATAGTTTCCATTTGGCATCGCTAATCCCATGGGTCGTCTCAATTCCTGTCGAACTTGGTCCTAAGTCGCCTAGAGGCATCCCACTAATTTATAGGTCAACTTAGTAGGTCGTACGCCTACTAAGGTGCCCCATAAGCTAGTATTCACCCAGTATCTGTCTAAGTGAGATAATACTTCGTCCATCGGTCTTGCGACCTTCTACTGTATCTTTTCCTAGAAAGAGACCAAATATAGATATAATCAGAATGATTCTGATGAATCTGTATGCATCTCTAACAATTCATGCTGTATGGTTTCATGGCAGAAACTTCGACTTCTGCGAATCAACTGAGTCTAAGCTTTCCTTTCAGTACCGCCTCAGAATTCAATCGTCTACAGTAGTGCACTTTGCATAGTTTCTTGGCTCTGTTCATGGTAGAGATCGCTATTCCACTATGATGCATGGATGATAAAGTCTGGATTTCTCTTTCGATGAAAACAATCCACCGCCCCGCACACTGATGAGCCATGACGGATCCCTAACTCTTAGGTCGTCATGCCAGTATGTATTATGCATGTTCTTTTTCAGCTTCTAGAGCCTTTTGCTAGCTTCATGGCAGTCACCACAGAAACCGTATACTTTTAATGATGGTGTTGTATGGAAGTTTAATTTTTAGCAATGATGGTCTCAATGTTTCCAACATATCGATCTTCGAACTCTTTTACACAGCCACATTTTACACAGATTAAATGATGGTGGAGTGAGACAATTCATCACTGTTCAATTCATAGCGATTGCGACCATCACCAGAAAATCTAAGCGTTTCACTAAGTCTAATTCAGTGAACAAATCAAGGTACGATAAATTGTCCTCAATCCGATGTCTGGATTGTTCTTTTTCACTAAAAATGTACATCTTCTGCGCTTAAATGTTTTTCTTCTGCTTCAATGAAAGTTTGCAAAATAATTTGACGTTGTGTAGTCAATTTGTATTTTTGTCTTTAATACGTTCTTTTAACTTTTCCATTGTTGCTTGTACTTCTGTTGCTTTTATCCATGATGTTCCTCTTTCTGTAATCTATAATATCTATTAAAAATACCATAAGCGTTTTACGCAATGATTTGTGCAATAGCTGTCAATGGTACAGCTGTCATCATGCCGATTATACAAAAAATAGCCCCACTAAAAATCGCTGTAATAATCACTAATGGTGGTAAATTGATGACGTGCTCCCATAATTTTGGGCATGATAATTTGTCCATCTAATAGTATAATATACCGTATGTAATGGCTACTTTCACCGCCAATGGCCCGCTGATAACCGCCGCCAATATAATGGCTGGTCCGGCACTGATGAAGGGCCCAATGATGGGAATCCATTCTGCAATGCCTGCTAGTACCGCCAGCACAGGGGATACGGTAAGTCGAAAGTAGCACACGATGAAGGTGAGACAGAACATATTGCTCGCTAATAGCAATTGTCCGCGCAAGTACCCCCCTAAGGTGCGAAGAATGTCATTCACCACTTCTTCTAAGTGACCCGATGTTTCCGGGGAGAAAATATTCAATGCCGCTCGTTTGATGGTCGCGTCCATCTTTCAGTAAATAGAAGGTCAAAAATAGGCACTAACAATAATTGTAATAGGGTGCTCGCAAAAGGACACGATGGCCAATACGCCTCGTTGATGCCAATTCGACCACCATAATTGCCAATTTTAATGAGCGTTGTATTGATGACGCCTTCGAATTGATGGGGAATGATGCTTTCTCCATCAATGCCTTGTAAGCCTTTCACAACGGATACAAATTGATCCGCACGTAAGGCAGTTAATAATAACTTCGTCAATTCCCCCAATCACTGGGAGCATCACTAGCGCACTAACAAAAACCGACACAAGTCCCACCAAGATAAAGGAAGGAATGATGGCCAGCCATCGTGGACATCCAGTAGCGCTGTATGGATGCGTGCATGTATTGACCCAGCCATAAGAGCAGTGTCAATATAATGGCAATCACCAAGGGTACCACTACTGGCAAGGCAATGGCAAGTCCAGAGCTGGCTAACACCAGTATGATGCAACGCGGCCAATATTGTATGGATTGTTTTCCCATGCTATCACCTATCGTACAAATGGATTATACTGCTTCTCTTCACCGATGGTGGTTTGTCCTCCATGTCCTGGATACACCTTTGTATCATCTGGCAATGTATAAAGCTTTTCTTTAATCCGCTTGGTTCGTGGTTTAGACTAATACGAAAACTGCCTTTGATACAATGCACTCCATTAGGGTCTCAAAGTGCTGTCAAGGTGGTGGTCGTTACGATGGTCTGTGGAAGGTGGAATGGACCTCCTTTACCCGGCGGTAGGCTTTGCGATGGGCATGGGCCTTGTTATTAGCATTGGAAAACAAAGGCTATTACCAGAACAAGAACGAGAAGATTCCGTCTTTGTCGTAGCCTTGGGTGAGATAGCATGAAGGAAGCTTTGGAGTACGAATGCCTTGCCAATGCCTATGTGAAAGCGGAAATGGAAGAGCTCTGGCAAATCTATGAAGAGTCAAATGGAAGTATGCTAGCAAAATTAACGCAAAATATTTATTATAATTGGTGATAATGAATTAGCTGAAGGTACAGTCATCTTAAAATATGGATACGTCTGAACAAGAAACGGTATCATAGCTGAGATACAAACCATATAACTGAGTTAGTGAAAATTAGAATGAAACTATGAAAGGTTTACCGTACTCATCATTGTGGGACTATCGGTGCAGAATTATTGGAACGAAGTGGTACTTTGCGGTTGGGTAGAACCGTCGTGACCATAGTGGATTGATTTTTATTGATTTGCGTGACCACTCTGGGTAGACAATCATGCCATCTGAACCTGTAGTTCTTTCACAAAGCAGAGGTAACAGACCTGTATTGTGCGTGTGGGCCTATCTAGGTATTGATGAAGCAGCTATCAATCTAATTTACCAACAGGTAATATGAAATGTATTGCAGTGCGCGTATTGAATGGCGAAAACACCTCCATTCTATATTTGAACAATATCGATGTAGATAGAAAATATTCGTTTAAATATCGTTATTTAGACCTTCCTTAATCCAGAAATAAACCAATTTGATGTTGCGTCATAAAGTGACAAAACGATGCGTAATTTCTTTGATAACAATGGTTTCTTTGAAATTGAAACACCAATGTTGACAAAGTACACCAGAAGGGGCGCGCGACTACTTAGTGCCATCTCGTATAAACCTAGTACGTTCTATACGTGCCACAATCTACAAATTTTCAAACAAATTTGATGGTAGCTGGCTGTAACGTATTTCAAATCGCTCGTTGTTTCGCAGTGAAGATTTGCCGCAGATCGTCAACTGGTTACGCAATTGGACATCGAAATGGTTTCATAGACAAACAAATCTTGGCGATACAGAACAAATGATTACCCACGTATTCAAAGCGGCACAAAATATGAGCATTCATTTTGCAATGCCTCATGGGCTTGGGATGCGATGAACTTGCAGTTCCGATAAACAGATATCCGTTTGACATGGCTTTCACAGATGTTACCCCGGCTGCGTGAAGATGCAGAGTTCAAAGTGTTCCGTTCCGTAATCGACAACGGCGGTCGAAGTAAAAGGTATCGTCGTAAAGGCTATGCTAGTATTCTCGCCGTGAGTTAGATGATTTGACAAACTTGTAGGCATCTGCGGTGCTAAAGGTTTAGCTTGGGCTTGTTCAAGTAAGACGGCACGATCAAATCAAATTATGAAATTCTTAGGCGAGAAATACGTACGCAATATCGGTGCGAAAATGAACAGAACCAGGCGATTTGGTGTTGATGATTGCTGATAAACCTGCAGTAATGGCGAAAGCTCTTGGGAATTACGCCTTGAGGCGGGTAAACATATTAGTTTTAATCGACGAAAATAAATTGGCATTCTTGTGGGTAACAGAAGATTTCCCTATGTTCCGGGCTGATGAAGAAGAAACGTTTCGACAACGATCATCACCCATTCACATCTCCCGTGAGGAAGATATGGACTTGTTAGCTGATCCAGGTGCTGTAAGCCATCGCTTATGATATGGTATTGAATGGCGTGGAAATCGGCGTCCATCCGTATTCAATCTGATGTTTTGAAATTCAATGCTATCGGCTTGAGCACAGAGAAAGCCGTTCTAATTCGGCTTTATGGAATGCCTTCAGACTGGTGCACCTCCATGGCAGTTGTGCGTTCGGGTTAGATCGTCTTGTGTTAATGGCGAAACGTCGTCCGTGATGCATGATTGCATTCCCTAAAACATAAGTGCGTCGACTTGATGAGTAAGCTCCATCTGAAGTTGCGCCAAAACAATTGCGTGAATTACCCATCAAAACAGATGTAACAAAGAAAGCTAGTATAACTGAATTTGTCCAATAGAAATTGTTATACTTGTAAGGTGAGGAACGATTATTATTTCTTCTTGAAATGACCGTTCCTTTACTATACTATGGAGGTATAGAAATTCCTGCTATGTGCGTGTTATATCGCAGTTTTGACCAACATTTAACTTAAGTTCTTGCTCTTATGGGGCGCTCTGCCTCTACGAGGGACTGTAATCTTACAAGGAGGAAGCCACCTGCCTTTGCAGGATCAAAACACAGTATGGATACGGCATAGTGGAGACTTTATAAAACCGCCATTTGGTGGTTTATTTTTTTATTATTTATCAGAACATATAGACTATAACTAGATACGGGTATAATGGAAACACAGATGCCGTGTTTCTCTATGCTAATACAAAATATATTGGGATACATAGGAATAAGGAGGTGTAGTGATGAATTTGTTTGAGAATATAGAGACAGTGATCACTTTGAGCCATAGCGGTACGTAGCCGACCACGTTCGTTGGACCATTTTTCAGGACAAGAACAAGTGGGTAGGGCCAGAGTACATTCTTCGGTCTATGATTGAAGATAGGTGCCCTCTCTGTTGCTGTGGTCCATCAGGTACGGGAAAACGACGTTGTGAGTATCTCCAGACTAACAAGCTCTCGCTTTTGTCATGCTCAATGCAACGAATGTAGGCGATGAGTGAACTGCGCGGAACTATCGAAACCATTTCGGTTTTCGTAATTCTTGCAACAGCGAACAAATTTTATTTTTAGACGAAATTCATCGCTTTAATAAAAGCCAACAGATGTGTGCTTCCTTCTGTGAGCCAGTCCGTGTGCGATCCGGTGCTACCGAAATCCATTTTTGATGGTCGACTCTTTTATCGCGGTTACCTTGCTCACCTGAACGGTTGGCCCCTAGTGCCGCCAGTGTCTGTCTTCCGCCGGCAACTGGGCTGTGAACTAATTTAGATGAACCTGTCTGCTAATGGTGAGCGTGTGTGGTCGACTAGCAAATGTGATGCTCGTATCGTGTTAATGGTAAACTATAACATCGAGGCCAGTGATGGTGGTGCGTCAGATCGCCGCGATAAAGGGAGATAATCACTATGATGTCTGCTGTCGCAGCCGTGAATCCGGCTGATGCAGTGCTGTTGCGCGCGCGGTGAGCGGGAGGACCTGTGCGCGACGTCGTCTGCGCCGCGAAAAATGATGACAGATCCGCAAGCGTTGATGATGACTGGCGGCACGCTGTGGTGGACGGCTCGAGGCGACTGCCAGCGCCGAGGTAATGTGCTGTGGTTGATGCAACGTTCGAGCGGTGCTCGCGGGAAAGGGCGGGTATTGCCGAATGCCGTATGGGCGCTTCGTGAACCGCGACCGGGCATGCTTTCATGTTATCTGGGGTGAACCGGCTGTGTTGCCGGTGCGACAGTCGGCGATCATATTACACGCCGATGAATACGTGTTGACAATGCACAGTAATGAACCTGGGATTTCTCATGTTGGTCGTGTCGACATGGTCTTCAAATCTGATGAACCAGGAAATTTAGGAGTGGAGATGGT
>BNJS01001915.1_pt1 | contig 40846 bp, 63 predicted proteins | sample 8540461 | NCBI WGS metagenome assembly BNJS01 (sample SAMD00202454, study PRJDB9452) | human saliva metagenome | isolation source: human saliva | place: Japan
ATTATTCCCACTCGATACCTAATAAATAGCATTAGCTATTTTTACGTTATTCCTATTATTCATATTGTTCAAAAATAGACCCCATTCTGACAGCTTTCTAAATTTTAGGGGTCAAAAAGGGGTCAGATTTTATAGGTCGCTTACCCACTTGAGATAAAAGACCTTGCGGGCCAATTGATTAGGGATAGCCTTTACTTCGGTCACAAAGGTTGTATCCATCTTATCTGCAAGGCATGTCATTGGCTTGCCGTTGTACTCGAAAGCGACAATCTCGTTTCCTTTCTTGCTTACACGATGCTCAACTGTTAAACCTTCGCGCTCCACAAGTTCTGCATAGCTTACATGAGTTTCTTCAAATTCACCGTAACGACGCGCTTTATTTTCTATTTTGACAATACGATATGTGCCAGCTACTAACTCTTCTGCCTGATCAGCATAAACTTCAGGCGCATACGCTGAAATGTCCAAGCTCTTAGATGATAAGAAACGGTACTCGATGAATCGATAGTCGTTGCCGTTTGGGTTCGTGTAGTAGTCGTCCTTTTCCAGTCCTTGGACGCCTTCTTGACGGTCAATCTTGGCCATTAAGTCAATGCGAGAAGTTGAGCAGATGGGCAATGTGATGAGGTCACCTTCTTGGCCGTTGATGTATAAGTCTTCATTGTGGAATGCTCGCTCAAACCGATAGAGCGTAGATGTTAAGACTGGTTGGCTAGCAATAGCGTCATGAATTTTGGCCACAAGTGCTTTATCATCACTGCTCACGCTATCGACTGTCCAATCCAGATGTGGCAATTTGAACGCATTAGGAGTAGCCGTATAAGCGGACCATTCGCAGATGTCGGCATAATCTCCGTCCATGTATTTAGTTAGTCTTGCTTGCTCCTCTGTCGTCCACATTGTCGTCGTCCTCCATTAGCTTCTCTGCGTATTCCGTTAGCGTACTGGCGTTCTTTAATGTCATGTTGCCAAAGTCTCGCTGGCCAAATTGTATGGGCCTAGCGTCGTTTGGCTGATTCCGGTTGCTTTGCTGATTGAGTAAATGCTTTGGTTCTCCATCAGCCACTTAATCTTGTCTAAATCTGCTTTCATTGTGTTCCTCCTACTTAAGTGCTAGCCATAGTATTGCGATGAATACGAGCCAACCGATTAGCGCCTTCCAATCAAATGGATGACGAGTGATTTTGAATTTTGTTTTTACTTTCATCTTGTTTGTGTGCTATAATGGGTATGACCCCCGAAGGGGCCGAGGGCGTTAGCCCCCGATTTCGATTGACCACTCGAAGCTTAAGAACAACAGGTTTATTTTGACGGTAAACTTGTTCTTTAGCTTCAGTGGTTTTTTCTTTTTCTTACCCACTCGTAAGCTCCTCCTTTCTTTCCGTATCGTTTTCCTCCTTTCTATACTCTTATTATACTACCTTTATAGGTAGTAGTCAACACTTTTATTTACTTTTTTTATGTATTTAGCCTATTTTTTTTCGAGATGAAAATACACTTTTAGGCCAAAAACCGTAAATAGAAGCCAAGCCAACTGTTGCATATTTTGCAATAGTTGAATGCAAATAAAAAAGACCCCCAGGCCGAAAGCCTAGGGGTGATGTCATAAAAAGCGTCCGGAATACCGGACTTATTTGTTTGGTCTATTTTAACAGACCTTACATTGTGCCGATTGGTTTGCCGGTCGCGGACTCGATAAGAGAACCGTCTTCGGCAACTTTTACATCGGTGTTTGAGAGCATAGACCCGTCTTCAGTAAGATAGTATAGTCTACCATCCTTACCTTCAACAGTTGTCTTGGTTTCCATGTAGCCATCACGACGGTTGAAGTGATACCATTTGTCTTCAAGCTCTTTCCAACCAACAGTCATAACGCAGTTGTCTCCGAAGTGGTACTTCTTACCGTCGATTTCTTTGATTCCGTTTTGAGCGGCCCAACCTTCTTCGTCAAAGTAGTAGTCGTTGCCATACTCATTATACCACTCTGACTTTTTGTAAGAGCCGTCCTCGTTACGGAACCACCAACGCTTCTTGCCGTCCTCAATCTTACTGATCCAACCGGTCTGTTGCTTGGTTGCCTTTGTTGCTCCGCCATTTTCAGCATCAATCATCTCTTGGACTGTTGAGCCTAGAGATTGATAATACTTAATTCTGTCGATAACGTATCGGCGCAACGACTCATTAGATCCGCCATGCAATTCTAAAGAACGTGCAGGACATGAAGTAGAAGAAAACTCATTGTGGAAACGAATGTTGGAACTGTTTGGAGTATCACCATAGTAGGTCATATCCTCAGCCATTTGACGCAAGACCATGTCCTCGTTGGCTAAGAACTCTTCGTCAGATGCCTTGAGCTGTTCGTTTACTTCGTAGCCGATAGAGTTCATGTTAGCGTCGTAGTTGGCACAAGACCAAGTACCGTTGTAAGTATCTTCTACTCGCAAGATACCTTTGCGATCGATGTAGTAATGCGCAAAACCTTTGTCTGACTCACCTGCTGCAATGCGAGATTTGAGCCATGAGCGGTAACCTAAGTAGTTAGCACCGCCTGCATCGTTGTGCATGATGTAATACTTAGGTCTTTCTGTTGGCCGTCTACCGGCCATACCACCGAACATAGAGTCGTTGATAATTTCAGGATAAGCGATTGTCACTTTACTTCCCCCTTGTGCTGATAATGGCGCAAGTGCGTCATATTGCTTTAGATTGTATTGATTGATGAAGTTGATTAACTTCTCGCCATAGCGAGAGTCTGTGGCATAAGTGCCTGTAAGAGCACGTGCTTGTTCTTCTGGCGTTGACGCATTAAGTACCTTAGCATAGTAGCTCTTGCGGTAATCTGTACTCTCCATAAAAGTTGCATGATCCGCAATGGACTCTTCAATGGTAGAGTAAGAGCGAAAGTCTGAATTTTCTGGCTTAAGGACGCCGGACCGTTCCTCCAGGCTGTCCTTATTAAACACAGGTCCGGTCCATGGAGCAGATGCCTTAATACCAAACAAGTTGCGCCCACCTCTGGCCAAATCAGATTGGCCAAAGGCAGACTCTAAGCACGCTTGCGCTATCGTCACACTGTTAAATATCTTTGATGGATACTTTGGACCAGTGGCGCGATTTGCTCGATAAACGAGTTAGCCATTCTTAGTCCTCCTTAGGTTTGTCGTATCCTAAAGCTTGATTGCTGTCCCCAAGCCCAGCAGTAGTTGGGTCGTTGATGACGCCAACTAACACGCCAATCGCAAGGACTGTGTTCGTGATGTCTGCGATGTTGTCTGGGAAAATCTTAACGCCTAATTGTTGGCTTAATAAGACAACTAGGCCGACTAAAGCGACCCAAAAAGCCTTATGCTGCAAACGTAGTTTTAGATTGATGTTCATAATAAATTCCTCCTAGTTTAACTTTTGCTTGATTTCAGTTAAATCTTCTTTCATTGCTTTTATCTGCTCGACTAGTTGATAAGTAATTTTGTTCTGCTCATCATGATCATCGAGACGACGACTGTTTTGTTCTGATAGTTTTTGGATGTAATTCTGACCAGCTTCTATCATTGTCATGCGATGCTCTTGCTCGGTAATTTTACTTTTATTATTCAAGTACAGACCGGCAACAGGAATAAGCACGCCAATGATGTATCCTAACACCTCAGATCTAATGCTTGCGGTCCCTGGCATACATTTCCCCCTTCCTTAAAAATTAAAAGGGGCCATAAGGCCACCTTAATAATTAGATGTTAGGCTGTGGAGCCTCTGCACCTTGTTCTTGACTTGGTTCGTTAACTTCTTCTAGTTTCAAGATAGAAGCAACTAACTCAATCAAGTTAAGCATGTTCGGCACGTCGTCGATAGTCGCTAGTCCAGCTTGGATCATAAAAACCCAACCTTTTACGGTAGGACTGTCTGCTGTGATACGGTATTTCTTACGTGGTTTATCCATTGATTTCACCCCCTTTCCAATCAAATAAACAAGGGTTGGCAGAGAGAGGACTTTAAGCAGTTTCTTCATCTTTATCCTCTCCTATCATGGCGTTCACCGTCTCTAATATATCTTTAGTAGAGCGAGCAACCGCCATGGCGATTTGGCGCTCCATTTCTTTGACCGTTACAAATCCGGTGCTTTGGCTTTGTGTAGGGCCTTGAGTCTTGCCCTGCAATTCTGTAACTGGCTGGTCGATAATAAAGTCTGATGTCTTGGCGTCGTGCCATTCGGTCATGGCCTTGTCTAGTGGTTGGTCCGTCTCTGACATGATATGGACCAGAACGACTCCAATATCATTACCGACCTTTTCGACCGATTGGACCAAGTCCGAGCAGTACCAATTCTTATCCAGGTCCAACTTGGATAAGTCGATAAATTGGACACTTGGTTCTTGTCCTGGTAAATCAATCGTAATCTTGAGCACGTTGCTATTATTGATAGCATAGCTTACGCGCTCGCCATTGCCGACCTGTTCAGTAAATCTAATCTTCATTATTTCCACCTCCCGACTGCAATCCAATAAGCCCACATGTAAGAACCGGCACGACCGCCGGAGTTATCCCCCACAGTGAAGCTAAAGTTCCTGTAATTTTGGTCTACCAAGTTGACGCCTGGAAGACGCTTATACGATTCGGACGCAGGCTGCAAGTAAGGCGTTACGCTAATTGCAGGGTGCTTGATAAAGGCAACCGGAAATGTGATTGTATTGATTGGCGAGTAAACTGCACCGCCATAATCAATACGAGGCAAACCCCAGCAAATCAATGTGCCGTCTGGAAACTTGGTCCAGTAGCCATTGCTATTTTCGCCAGAGATTGGGCCGTCCTGTTGCCAACCAAAGACCTGGTTGTTGTGGATCACGTAGATGTAATGACCCTCTCCCATGATGGAGTCGCAATAGATGTTAGATGCGTCTTGCTTCACTACTCGCAGATAGCGGTTCGTGTTGAGGTCCTTAATGACATATAGACCAACAGGGATGGTCGAACCTTTGAGAAACGCGCCTAGGTCAGTTCCTTTCGGACACTCGTATCTGGCAGCACCACCATTGTTGATACGGTATCGATTGAGTGAACCAACCTCGCGGTCATAGTTAGCCTTAAGGGCGTTAAAGTCCACTTTAGACGCCTGCTCGACGTTCGCCACGTTGCCAAGTCCTACATGAGCCTTGGTCACTCCATGAGGGTTGTTTTTGTTGCCAACGTGACCGTCGTATCCAGCTAGCTTTTGGTCTAATCCGACAATTTGGCTAGTGGGGTGCGAGTGTACGCCATTAGCCTTGCTATTCCAGTTAGACTTGTCCGCAGCGGTTACGTGGCGGTTGTTATCGCCATTGTGAGCGTCAAACTCAGTCTTGGTAGCCTGTTTTACGTTATCGACATTGGAAAGACCCACTTGCGCTTTAGTGACCTCGTGAGGGTTGTTCTTGTTGTTGGTATGGCCGTCAAGGTCTGCTCCATTGGCCTTACTATTCCAAAAAGCCTTATCCGAGGTCGTGACGTGAATACCGGCGCTAAGGACATGGCTATCAAACTCGGCTTTGCTAGCCTGTTTTACATTGTCCACGTTGCCTAAGCCAACTTGCGATTTAGTCACGCCATGAGGGTTTGACTTGTCGCCTTTGTGGGCCGTTAGGTCTTGACCTACCTTTTCAGCCTTAGCTGCTAAGGCCTGGCCCTCTGCCTTGCCATAAGACGCCTTGGCTACTTCGTCAACCTTGGCACTTACCGCGTCTAATTCGGCTCTTTTGGCGTAAATGGTCTGTGTGTCGTTAGAGTATTGGACTGTTAGTTGTCCATTGTCGGAGATACGAACGTCAAATTCGTAGTCTCGGACCAGGATAGCTCACGGCGAGGTGGAATAAGGTCTCCGGACTCGGCGCTTGTGTACATATAAAGAACTTCCGCTCGCGATCCAACCTTAGCAAAGACGCCAATTTCGGTTATGGTAGTTTCGGCAGTGACATTGGAGTTGTCTAAGCGACCTAGGACATGAAAGCCGGTTGCTCCGGCTAATACCGACTGCAAGGCCGGCAAAGTAATAGCCGGTGTCTTGACATCGGTAATGGTCTTTAAGTCGCCTGTGTGACGTCCAGAGCCAAGGACGACACGCGTGAAAGTGATGGGCGAGTTGTTGCCGATAGCGGCCGCAAGTTCGTCATTTCCGGCCTTTGTAATGACCGGTTGAATAAAGTATTTACTCATTGATTGGCTCCTCTCTTAAAGTTTGAGTGTGCTATTGTGGCTTGGCACGCTAGCATACGTGTATACATGGCTCTGCATTGGAGCCTCGACATTCATGCCAACGTCTAAATGCGCCGGAACCATGGTCTTTATGTAGTTAGTGAATCGGTTAAGCGATACCTTTGGCAGTTCGCCTAAAAAGCGTATCTTGATATTCGAACCCTCAACGGTCACAAGTGATTGAACGCCTGTGAACCGTTTAGATAGCTCGGATAGCGTGTCTGTCGATACCTTGAGCTTCGAGCCGATAATCGTCATTAGATACCGGCGTCGCTCCTCCAGGTCGATAGATACGGCTTTCATGCCAAGCGAGGCCTCCCAGCGAGCAATATGGCCTTCGTCTGCATAAGGCAGAAATAGTAACGTCTGTTCGGCCTCTATGATGTCAGTGATAAGCTCCGCCTCCGGCACTTGAGCCATGATAAGGGCCTCAACTTTAGAATCGCGGATAGGACTAGCGTTTAGCATCCTATCCTTGACAAGTTTGCTATCCGACATTGAGGACCACCTCGCTTAATTTCGGCAAGATTTCGGCTTGTAATTCGACTGAGGTATTAGAACCGTTGATGGTCAGATTGTCTACGTCCTTAACTCCGTCTAAGCGGTCAATAATGGTCGCAATCTTGTAATGGCGAAGTTCTTTTTCTTGAAATGCCTCGGTCTTGAGGTACTCGGCTAACGCCTTACGTGCAGCCCCCCGGATAGCCTCAATGTCCGCATCATCTCTAATCTTGATGTCCGCAACGATACGAACGCCAAGACCAGCGACTGACTCAACGGTTACATAGGCGCCGATTGGTGCGACACCTTTGCCATGGCCTTTTGGCTCTGGGTCCAAGAAGTCTTGGAACCTCTTGACCAGTTCTTGGCTAGCCTCTTCACCATTGGCATTTGTAATGGATAGCTTGAGCGTATTAGGTCCGGCATGTAGCGGCTGCATGAATACGGAGCCGACGCCCTCGAACTCGTCCGCCCATTTTTCATACTGGGCCAAGTTGCCGTTCAGAGTTGGCGTCTTAATGTACTTAGTAGCTCGAACCCTCAAAGCGTCATCGCTTTCGATGTCCTCGCCAGGTACTACCACGTTGCCAAGAGTGGCGCCGGAAAACTCCTGGAGGACGTCAATGTTGATAAGCGACCCATCCACGCTATTAGCCTCCTTGCCAGGCGTTTCTGCAATTAGCAGGTATTCGCCACTTGGCTTGTGCTCTAAAACGCGGAAGTTGTGCGTGCTGTCCACCACTGAGAAACGCGTACCAATCGGCACTGGCTCCTGGAAGTGGACCTCTCTAATGGACGATGTAGCCGGCAAGCGAGTCACGCCAAACTGAGCCGCTAGACGCGTCAAAAAGTCACCCTCTGACGTATCTAAAAAGAACTGGCGCTCCATATCCTCTAGTTGAGCGTACTGGATAGCCAATTCTTGTGCTAGAGGAGCGCACAAGTTCCAAAGCGTTGAGCCTTGGCGCTTGTCGAATTTGTCCGGAAATCTGCCGAGGACGTCCGCCATAATTTCGTCATAAGTCTTAATCTTTAGCAAGTTGCACCTCCCCGGTTATTGCTCCTAGTTTGCTCTCAACCACGAAAGAGACGTGCAATTCGGCGCCTTGGACTTCATGCTCGAAGCTATGAACGTCGTTGATTCGGTCGTCCTCCATGAGCGCCTCTTTGATTGAGCGGTTGATGTCCGCCTTTACAAAGTCCATTGGTTGGCCTATGTATTGGTCGAACTCGACGCCATATCTATGATCATAGATAGAAAGCGAGTACAGTTCTGTTGTTAAGATATGATTGATTGTTTGCTGTAAAGCCTCTAGCCCGTCTATCTCGCGGAAGATATTCGTCTCGTCGAGCGTAAGCGACGGTTCTATTGGCTTTTCGTTGATTACTTCGGTCACTTGACTAAGCAATCGGTTAATGTCATTTGTCATTGTGCACCTCCTAGATTTGAAGCCGGTAATAATGAGGTGGCGACCCCATCCACCCAGCGGCCGGCGTGATTGCAATACCGTTCTTCGAATAGGTGCAATGGATAATTCTCTGGTTGTCGATAAACACGCCAGTATGGCCGGCGGCATAGGAGGAGTAACCAGGTACACCGGAGACGAATATATCGCCTCGGCGAACCTCTGACCGGCTAATCTCCTTGAGCAATCGCCCTCTCATACCGAATAGAGTTTCGGTTGAGCCTAGTGGCGTACCGGCTGGCACGATACCGGCATGTTTCATCGCGCTGAATACCGCGCTAGAGCAGTCATAAGAGTATGGACCACCACGAGCGGCCATGGAGTAAGAAACCTTGCCCAGTTTCGACTGGAACCATGCAATCATGGCTTCTAGCTTTTCGTTAGTACCTGTGGCATTAGCTGGCTTGAGGTCGTCAAACTTCTTGAGGTCGTAGGAGTTAATTATCCTAATCAACTTACCGGCATAGGCTGTGTCGGTCGCGTATGTCCCCTGGAGGCCATAACATTGAGCCTCCGCAGTCGTAGCGGATAGTACTCTCGCATAGTGGCTTTTGGCCCAGGTAGAATCGAATATCGCCTCATGGTCCTTTACGGAGTCCTCCATTGAATCGTACCAACGGAAACCGGCCTGTATCGTGTATAGGCCACCGCTTCCGTTGTCCTCTTGCGTGGATAGGTTCGTCACCTTACCCGTCCAAGAACTGCCGGCCTTGATACCAACCAGTTATTGTACTTGAGGGCTAGGCCGCTACCTTTGTTAGTAGGGCTTAGGCCACTCTCAAGCATGGCCTGTGCTATGGATACGGACGCTTTTAGGTTGCGCGCGTACTTAACGCAGAGCCTAATCATCTGTTCCATAAACTTGAGGCGGTCCGGAACATCGAAGTTGACCGTCGTCCCTAGGTTACCGTAAATAGTTTGTCCAACCTTTTGGTACTCGTAGCCACCGCTTAAAACGTAGTAGTGGCCCCCTCCGTCTTGGCGCATCATAAAGACCTTTTTATTCAGATACTCGGAGGTCAGCTTGCCTCCCCAGGTAATCGTAAATAGCTCCTCTGGTATCACAAGGTTGTTCTTGTTGTCGATTGCTATTCTCGGAGGGTTAATACTAACCACTGTACCAGTCGCCATAGACGCCGGCTGCATATTAGCAACCGTCTTTTCAATGAGTTTTTTTAGTAACTCAATATCAAACTCTGCCATTAGCTAGCCCCCTCCCTTGGAATAAATAGCTTGCACTCCATGCTATGGCCGGTAGCGTCCACTTTATGCGTTACCTCGTCGAGGAGATACCAACCATGTAAGTTAATCTCCTTAACGTCAACATAAACCGCTCGACCGGCTCTAAAGTCATAGTCGCCAACCGAGAACGATAGTGTAACAGTCTCTGCCGGCTTGGACTTTAGCTTAAGGTACATTTCGGCCATTTGCTTAATCTGTGCCTCGTTCATCTTCTCGTCTACTTTCTTATAGAACTGAAGAATACCCCATTTTTCTGCAAGTTGGAATCGTACTGGATATAGACGTCACGCCGACCGGCTTGCTTGTTATCCTGGACCAATTTAACTAAGTTTGCGGAGTCCTCGATTGAGCCTTCCCATGAAAAGTCGGAGATAATCGACGCGTCGGCTAGGACGGTCCGTATGCGTAAGTTCTCCGGCATATCCAAGCGTAACTTTCCGACGTCGTCCCAAAAGACGGTCAATCGGCCGGTGTTAATCATAATCTGGTCTTGGCACTCTTGAATAATATCAATCGCCGACTTGTCCTCTTTGAGCAGAGTAGGCAACTTGATATTAGGCGCATTGAGCGCTCCAATGTCCAGACTATAATCATTCGCTATCATCTTGACGACGTCCGCCAAGGTCTTGTCCTTGATAACGTAAGAGTTATTGCGGAGCAAGTACTTTAACTGGTCGTAAAAGACATAGGTTACTTGTTTATTCTTGGCCTTTTTGATTTTGAATAACTTACCGGCGAATAGCTTGTGGTCGTCTGCCATATAGACAATGACCGAGCCATAGTCGAACGGTATGTCAGTTATAACTTCCAACTCAAGGCTTGCCGGTGCTCCGGCCCTCTTGGTTTTCCAGTTGATAGACTTAGTGACCGGCGCTAAGTCGTAAATTTCGCCTCCGCTTATGTTTTGAGTGACTAGGCTAATCTTTTCGGATGCCGTCATGGTATCAAGAACACCTGTCCAGGATAGATCCAATGAGGGTTCTTAATCTTGGACTTGTTGGCCTCATATATTTTTCGCCATTGTGCACCGTCGCCATAATACTTGCGCGCTATCTTCCAAAGGCAGTCGCCCCATATTACGGTGTGATAGCGTTTAGGTGCTTCTTTAGGCTTTGGCGGAGTAGTTGGCGGCCGTTGTGGTTGCGGAGGCGTCACAATAGCCGGCGGCTTCTTCTCCGGTTCGGTTGGCTTAGACTTTGGCACTTCGAGCTTGCGAGGTGCTAGCTTCTTCCACTCGATAAATGTAATTGAGTATTTGATATCTGTCTCATATCCAAAGGCGGAACCAGTCTTAAAGTCAGATATCAAGTACAACTCGTTGACATTGGCGTTTCATATTTGCGCCGAACAAGCCAGTTAAGACAACCCTAACTGGCGTATTCGACTTTTTCCAACGTCGTAGCTTATCAATGATCGTCAAGGCGTCTACTCCGTTAGAGATATAGTTACCGTCCTTGACCGTCGGCAAGAATGAGCTAATAGAGAACTTTACAAGGCTCTGATATCCAGGAATAGGAATCTCCCCGGCGCTTAGGACCTCGACCGTTTCTATTTTCTGATTCTCGTCAACCTCGATTTCATCTGGGAGGACTGGCAACTCAAAGAGCGTCCCGTCCTCGCCTTTAATGTACAGTTTCATGGCCTACCTCCTTTAATTATGGAGCAGACCGCTCGCTTGGTTCTCGACCACGTCAAGCAACTGGTCGTTGAACTTAGCAATAAAGTCTTGCGTGTCTCGGTCGTCTTTAACCTCTAGGTTATTGACGATTTCCGGCTTGATAGTTACAAAGGTCTGTTGCCATTTCATTTCGGCCACGTCCTTAATCAGCTTCATATACTCGTCACTTAGGCCAACCTCGTCGACCTTATCGAGCTTACCACCTTTAGGCCCTTTGCCTCCGCCGCCTAACATAGACGGGTCGAATGGAGTAGCACCGCCTAGACCTCCTAGGCCAGAACTTCCGATATTGAATGGATCGTGCGCGCCTGGGTTCATGGCTCCGTTAATCTTGTCTAAGATACCTTGGACGCCATTAACTAGGCCTTTACCAAAGCCACGACCGGCATTATAACCGTCCGCCGCAGCGTCTCCCACGTTTGCAAATGAGGCTCTTGGAGCGGTCCATAGTTGCGAGCCTTGTGGTTGGTTGCCAGCTAGGCCTTTAGCTATGCCTTGCATACGCTCTAACTTAGCCGCAGCGCCTTTGACCGGTGCAGCCATGGCATTGCCCCATGAGGTGGCCGCGCTAGCGATACTAGAGCGGTTAAGTTTTACCTCTGATAGGGTTGAAACGTTGACCCCAGGAATATTATTAACTGCCTCAATCATGGAGTTAATACCACCCAAAGCGGCGTTAAGCATGCTTTCGATACCACCCAGGACCGCGTTAATCAGTCCGTCAACGACACCGCCGGCCGCCTCTGCCATTTTGACAACGCCCTGGCCTACCATGTACCACATATTATCCATGGCATGTCCAAAGTCATTCCATTTTTCGAGCAAGAAGTTAATCAAGTCGATAAATAGGTTGCCTGTCATTTCGACAATCGTGCCGATTATCATCAAGAAGCCCCACCAGACGGTTTTGATGAAGTCAACCCCCATAATAAAGGCATTGACGATAGCCTCGACCACCGTCGCGACGATATTAAAGATAGCGACAAAGATATCGTAGAATATAGCCGCTAGGCCATACAAGGCAGCGCCGATAATTCCGAATGCTAACTCGACCGTCTCGGCAACTCCGAGCGTTGCGACCGCTATGCCAATCAGAACCGATATAACAATCAAGCCAACTGCCACGATAGGGTTAGCCGCAACCAACATGTTAAATACCTTAACCGTTGTATTAAGAGCCTCCCAGGCAGCGCGGATAGTCTCAATTATCCGCATAGCTAGCATATAGCCATATACGACCGCTAGAGCCGCAGCGATACCTTTGACAATCGGACCAATCTTGCTCCAGTTAGAGGCAAAGAAATTGTAAATGCTATACACTGTGCGCCATACTATGCCGAATACCTCGGCTAGGAACATGACGGACCAAACTAGGCCGTCAATGGCAGCAGTCGCGATAGCTGCGAATTGCTTAAACTCGTCAGACCGTAGAGCGTTTTGGATCATAGTAAATACTGGTTGCAATCTCATTTGGAGATAGTTTAAGAACGTCGTCCATGCCTGTCCTATTGTCATAGGCACTTTAGAGAATTTGCTTTCGATATCCTCGGCGGCAGCAAAGATAGAGTTCTTAATCAATTCCGAGGTAATCTTACCCTCGGCGGCCATTTTTCTAAGTTCCGCTCGACTAATGCCGGCGTACTTTTCGATAGCCTGGAGAATCATTGGCGAGTTTTCGGAGATAGACCGGAGTTCGTCACCTTGCAAGCGTCCGCTAGCCATAGCCTGGGTCAACTGAAGCATAGCGCTCTTTTGTTCCTCGGCACTGGCTCCGGCGATAGTAAAGGACTTATTGACTAACTCCAAGAATCGGATAGACTCGTCATTGTTTTTAAACACGCCATTAGTTAGCATGTTTAGCTTGGCAACTGATGAAGCCATAGCAGTGTACTCGGCTCGCGACCTTTGCGCGGTTCTGTAAATCTTTCATTGAGTTGAGCGGTTGTCTGTGAACCGTCATTTATGAGGTTTAACCTGGCCTGGATACTTGAGAAAGTATCGGAGGCCCCGAATAGCGCTCGTAGCGCTCTAGTGACCGCCTGTATAGCAAACAGGGCAATGAAATAGCCTTTGAATTTGTTCCACATATTAGCTACTTTACCGCCAGCCATCTGAGCGGAGTTACCCATCTCGATTTGTGCTGGTGCAATTCTTCGAGTGTTTTGGTTCATTCTTTCGGCAGTCCTTGCTACGCGCTCTTGCGTATTGGCTACCTTAGTGAGCGTCCCAGTTATGCGGTCCGTAAGGCTAATCGCTGTATTGATACCGGCCACTTAATCACCTCCTTGTTTTCTTATCGACTTCTTTAATTTGTTTGTCCATGTTCTCACCATACACAACCAAAGAAGCCGCGAGGAATGCTTTTTCCTCACGGCTCATTGACACCCATCGACTAGGCAGAACATTAAATTTGTGGAGGGCAGCATGAGCCAAACTGCTCTCACTGTCCTCTTTAATTAGTTTTTTGCCTCGTCCACCAAGTCTTCGAAGTCTTCTAGGCCACTAGCTTTTGTAATGGCGCCTAAGATTTTTAAGTGATCCGCGAAATTGAACATTTCACCATAAAGGTCCTGTTCACCAACGACCCCATAAGAGGCCTGTAACTCCGCATTTTGGAGGTCTGGCACGACAACAGACGAACTGCATAGCAAGTTGTTATACTTGGACGAGTCGAGCACGCGCTCTTGGCGTCCTTTGCGCCCTGTCTTGTTGACGTAGCACTGGTCCTGGATACGGTCATACTCGCGCCCTGTGATAATACGAAGTTCGATTTCCTCGTCGAAGCTATCAAGTTTCAGCTTGATGTTCTCGGTCTGCTTCTTGTTTCTTCAAAAATGATTTGATAGATGCCATGATTGGTTATCTCCTTTTAGTTAGTTTAGGCTTGCTTAAACGTGTCTAAGATTTCAATGTCGTTGAAGCTAAAGTCAGTTTCTTCTTCAAGGACATTGTCCTCACCAGACGTCTTGAATAACAAAGCTTTTTCGAAAATAACATTCTTCAATACGCCAGAGTTTCGGCCAGCTTTTGAGGTTGGGTCCTCGTTTGCATACTTGATTGAAATCTCAGAAATTTTACCCTCTTTGACGTAGTTTACAATGATGTTCCGAATGGCTGGGTTTTGGAAGTAATACTTAATGCTCCCAGTACCCTCTGCCCCAACTACTTTTTTACTCTTCATGCGTTGGCCGATTGGAGTAATGTCAACAGTCTTTAACTCAATCTTTGCTTCCATTTCGATAATTTCAGCAAATGGAATGTTCTTACCGTCAACCGACGCATAGACTGTCCCCTCTTTTGAGGAAATAGTGTCGTTTTGGTTCATAGCTAATACCATAATTTACCTCCTATTTTACTTCTACTGTGACATAGAGTTTTTCCATAGCATCGGCTAATTTGACGCCAAGGGTTACCAGGATAGCCTCTTTTTTGAGAGCCTTCCATAACCTTGATGTCGTCCGCGCTATAGGTTAAAGCACTTTGTGCCACGAGCGGGTCAAGCACTCGCACGATCAGGTGTTGCTTAAATAACTCGCGGCCGTCAATGTCGTTGACTACTTGACCGACGAAGTTTTCGACGAACACCGCTTGAATAGCCTCGCCGATAATGTCCATGGTCCGTACTAGCTTGTTCTTCTTAAAGTCCTCGTTTTGACCGTCGCCCAATGTAACAAGCGTGTTGACGTCTTGAGCAATCAGTACGCGACCGCGGAACATACGGAATACGATATTACCTTTTTCAATGGCCTCGGCTAGCTCTTGAGGCGTCTTAGCGTCGCAGTCGATAGCTCCGACATACTCGGCGTGTGTGAGGCTCTTAGAACCGGCAGTAGCGGATAGAGCAGCCACGCGATAGATTGCCTCCTTAGCAGTTAGCTTGTCGCCATTAGCTAGGGTTACACCGTTATCGACCGAGATAATACCCTCATTGTTTGCCTCGGCGTAGTTGTTGATTACTGCCACAATCGCGCGACCTTCGCTCCGCCATTCTTTTACTGCCGCTACAAGTTTCTTCTTGTCGTCGGCTGTGTCAGTACCGTAGGCAACCACGCGGAATCTTGCTTGGATAACTCGGCGATAAACTTATCAACAGAGTTGTCGATAGAACCGTCAGCACCGCCAGACAGTTGAATTTGCTCTTGTGAGCCACCACCGCTTGGTAATGTACCGGAGAAAGTCACGTAGTCGTTAGCTGCTGGCAACTGGTTAGCTTGCACGTCTTGGCTATCAACTTGAGCATTGTCCAGGACTGTTGTCACGGTCACGTTTGGACCATTGTTGGTAATTTTGACAACTAACTTGTTGCCCTCTGCACCCTCTTTGACCGCAGTCACTGTTAAGCCACCCTCTGTGCCGGTCGCTTTTGTACCGCCTGTGCTAGCAGGTACATAGACTAAGACTTTGCTAGCAACTGCCAATGCTTCAGCAACGTAAGCAATCTTGGCAGTCGTGCCGAATAATTTAGCTAGGTCTGTGCCTTGCGCTACTGTGTGAAATCCAGGCGCTGCTAAAGTTTGCCCTTGCAACATTAAGGCCGGAATACCCTCACCGGACACCAAGGCCTTTGCTCTTTGCGAGCCTTAAAATTGACGTATGCGCCAGGCAGACGCTTATTCTGTGTTGTCCACGTCATTTATCATTACTCCTTTATTGTTTATTTGACCTTGAGTTTTCGCTCCAGGTTCTTGATTTGAGGGCTGTCACCCTCTGCTTTAACTGCCACTGTACCAGCCAGAGCGTCCATTTTGGTTGTGTCTGATTTAGCCATGACGTGATGGATATCAATCGTAAAGCTAATCGTTAGCACCTCGTCGTTGTGCTCCATGTCCAAGTTATGGATATGGTGTTTGCCTTGGAGATACTTCCACGCTCCAGAATAAAACTCTGCCATAACGCCTTCCATTTCCGCCCTCATATCCTCGCTCTGACGTGGATAGTAGGTAAGGAATAGGAATAGATGGGTTAGCATTTGGTCGCCCACCAGGCGTGTGTGAGTGGCTTTTTTTGCGTTGATAATAAAACAAGGTAACGACAAGCCTTGTTGTACTGGCTCATCGTATACCTCCGTTTCTGAAAATCGCTCGCGCAGTTGAGCGATTAAGAGACTCTTTACGTTATCCAAGGTTCTTAAACAACTCCTCTGCTAATTTTTTTTCCATTTTTTGAAGATATCTCGGCATCTTCATCCTTATGTCGTCCTCGGTTAGCTTCATCATAAAGCGTCCCTCGACCCAAAATTTTGAGTTAATGCGAGAACTCTTTTTGCCTTGCCCTTTCCGGGTTCGGTGTCCATTTTCAACAAAGCTGGCATAATCTACGCTATCGAATACCTCAATCACGTAATCGTCGCCTTTTCTTTGTATTTCACCAATTTTCCAACGATCTTTGAGCAACCCAGTTTTTTCAGGCGACTTTCCCTTTACTACTGTGAGAAAGTCTAGCGCAATATCCTTTATAGCTTCGCGGATAAGTTTGTCCACAATTTCTTGAGCTCTATCTACCCGATTGTTGAATTCTATGATTTCTGAATAATCATACCCATCTGGCACGCTCTATCACCACTTCCTGATGTGTAGGATAGACGAAAGGCTCGTTTGTAGCGGTGTACTTAACGTCGCCAATCAATAGCTGGCTTCCGGCTTTGATTTCGATATCAGGCTGGCAGAATAACTTCTCGACTACTTCAAGCTTGTTGGCCTCGTCAATCGTAGTGTTGTTGAGCCTTTGGACAGATACGCGGCAAGGTATGTTGGCCTTGCCTTGCACTGGTCCAAACTTAGTGCCTGTGGCGCCATTTGGCTTACGATAAGACGTCTGTTCCATTACGGACATAGTCTTGTCGTAGGTCCAGTCAATGGCTCCTCGTGCTTTGGATAAGACGTGGTTAATCTTAGCCATGCCTACCACCTCAATCGACGGAACTCGTTAAGTTCGCCTTCAAAATCGCCCATGAGATTATTAAGTGCCTTGGTCGCAGCGTCGGCATCAAAGCTAACAGACGTATCGCCAACCTTGATAGTCTTAGCCTCACCGTCTAGTTGACCGAGTGCTTGCTTGAGTGCCAAGTCTGTCATGCGGGCAATCGTATAATCTAGTTCGTCTGGGATAACATCCAAATTACAATAATTGAGCACCCTGCGGACCACCTCTTCTAAGAGGTAGTCCAGGTGCTCGCTGTCTGCTAAATCTAGATTGTTATTCAGCCTCAGGCGTCTCTGCGTCAGCGCCTTTAGGGTCGCTAGCTTTCCATTCTTACCACCCTTGCCTTTCGTTGCTGACTCTAATGCGGCTTTGGTTTCGTCTAATTCTTTTTTGACCTGAGCCAACTCTACCAAAATAGCATTGTACTCTTCTGTCGTGAATGTACGGCCGCCTGTAGCGTGTTCCAAAACCTCACCAGTTGATGAGTCGATGACGTCATAACCCTTAGCTTTGTAGATTTCCTTTTCATCTTCGAAGACGTCCAGGACACGGTTTTCTTTTCTAACTTTAACCATAATTTACCTCCTAAGGTTTGGTTACGAATGCTAACCCTTCGTGCTTAACATTGAAGAGTAACACGTCGTCGTGTGATTGTTCGTAGTACAAGAAGTTGCCACTGTTTGCTGCATTCGGTTGATCTAACCCAACGAAGCTATACTTTTGTGGTGCAGCCATACATGGGATGTGAATCAAGAACATTTGAATTTGCTTAGCAGTAGATTCAGCTTTAGCGCCCTTGGTAAAGTTGAAGGCTGTCTTCATGCGGTCAGAAGGAACAGCAGGCTCAATTGTTACGTCGTCTAAACGACCGATGCTACGGTCGATTACTTGACCTTGACCATGGATGTTTACGGTACGACCGAATTGTTTGATGTTCTTGATGATACGTTTTACCGCAGGGGTCACATACAATACACGACCTTCTGCAGGCACACCAGCTTCGTCCATTTGTTCCATAAGAGCGTCGAACGTTGCCAAGAAGTTGTCTTCGGTCAATTCAACTTCCTTGATTTGGTTCTTCTGGGTGTCCAAAGCAGACTTACGACTGAAGAGTTTAGAAATCATGAATTTGTCCATCTCTGGAATCTTCTCTTGGTCGTTGAATGTGCGAGTGATGTTCGCGATAGACAAGACATAGTTTGTTTCGTCGATGTCGGATGGGTCAACTAATGTACTCCAGTAACGTTCGTTAGTGAGTTCGTAGGTTTCCCATTCGTTCTCGTAGTTCGCAGTTACGTTTGTGATTGTACGACGAGCGCGGTCTTGACGGCCTTCAGTGATAGTCAATTTAGGAACTTTGACTGTCTTGTGGCCAACCCATTTCAAAAGAGCGTTGCTTGGAGAATTCCAAAGTTTTTGAGTATATAACAGGCCGTTTTGCGCGTATCGTGCTTGTAGGGCTTGTTGATAGTCTGTTGCGTAGTTAATTGCCATAAATTTTTACCTCAATTCTTATTATTTAGTGGTAGGCAGGTCAGCGGTGAAGGCGTCAATGAACGCTTGTCCGCTTGAAGGAGTTGTTCCACTTGTGCCTGACGGAGTGGCTCCACTGAACGACGGTTCCTGTTTAGTAGCAGGACTTGGCTCTGATACGAACAAGAACGATTTAGATTCTTGCAGGCCCTTTAGCTGCTCTTCTAAGCCACCAAGTGTGCCTTTGTCATCGAGAGTCAGCTTTGTACGGTCTAGCAAGCCACGGACAATGTTGGTATCATGCACCTTGCCAGCAAGGGCCAGGTCTACCGCATGATTCAAATTGGTGTCCTTGATTTGTTGCTCGTAGTCAGCTTTCTCTTGTTTGTACTTGGACTCTAATTCCTCGTACTTCTTAGTTAATTCGGCATTGTCTTCCGAGCCTTTCTTGAGTTCTTTAATGTCCTTATCACGAGCCGCTAACTGGGTCTCTAATGCTTTCTTGCTCTCCTCTGCAGCGGACAGTTTAGCATTTACCTCGGTTAGTGATTTGCCATGCTCGGCCATTACTTTCTCAATCTGCTCTTCGGTCAAGCCTAGAGCGCGTAATTCTTCACGCTTCATAAAACATCTTCCCTTCGTTTATTCGGTGTTACGGCACCGGAGAATAAAAAATAAGCAGTTTATGCCGTCATGCTCAGGACGGTTGACCGTAACGCTGGCCTGCGAGATATTGGATCACCTCCGTTTTTGGGCAAAGAAAAAGCACCTCGAAAGGTGCTAGAATAATGACATAAAAAAAGCCACCGCTAAGGGTGGCTCAAAAGATAGGAGGGACGGGCATTCCCCTCATCTCCAGAAACCTTGCGCAAAGGTGTGTAGCGCCCGAGTTTTCTACTTCTATCTTTCTTCACCGTCATTGTACCACTTCGGCATATTTTTGTAAAGTATGTGGCCGTTATTTTTAATTTTCGCAATCCGTTTCTTACCTTTTTTTGCATTTCGGATATTGAAGTGTATAAGTGTATGATCACCTTTGTTTTCTGTCACGATATCAGCGTATCTATTTTCAGATAAGAGCTTCACCATGGCATATGCATCTGCGTGTCCGGCGGGATCAGTAGCAACGATATGTGGCTTGCTTACTATATCAGGGAGAGAGAGCAACTCTTCCAAACTAAACTGACCTCCGTGGGCATCTAAAATATATGCGAGGTTATGGTCTTCGATAACAATCCTAGTACCCCTCAGAGCCCCTATGTTCGCTAAGTCAGGGAATGCACCAACGAGGTATTTTTTATCGAACAATCTTCTAATCTCTTCTCTGGTTAACCTTGCGCCTTCATTCAATTTTTCAAAAGCGCGTTGGATATCATCTTTCAATTTTTCTGTCGGTAAAATAGGTTCTTTATCATAGTGCTGGCTGGCAGAGCTCAACACCCTCTTAATTTGCTTAACGTCTTCGCCCTTGAGTAAGATAGTCCGCTTATGAGTAACCTGCGGTGCATTCCGCAGCGCTCTGACCTGCTCCACAGTCTGTAGTCCATACTTCTCACTCAACTCTCTCGCCTGGTCGACATAAATTTGCACGACCTCGTCAAGCGTCGGCTTACGGGCGGATGTTGATTGACCGTCCTGGTCTACATCGCTGCTAAAATCATCAGGCGAACCATAGCCGTGAGACTCCAAGAATTTGGACTCTTCCTCAGGCGTTGTCGGTATAATCTTGCTCCGACAGTGCACATGGAAAGGCGGTGCGGTGGTGCCTGGTGCAAAATCATCCATAAGATAGACTTTGTTGTTTTGGTGTCGGCAAATAGCTGACGTCTTGGAGTCCAGGATAGCCTCAATCTTGTATGTCTTGGCTCCCAGCGCCTTGTACATGTCATAGTTTGCCATAGTGTTGTAAGCAGTCATTTCAGTTCGTACTAGGCGCTCAACATTATGCTTTGCTACGCCTGTTCGTTTGCGAAGTTCCAGGACCGTCTTGTCGAGGCTCCAACCGCCAGTTAACGCCTTATCCAATGTTTCTCGAATTGAATTAAAGTGTTCTTGCCCTTGAGTCCATACCCGGCTAGAAACTCTTTGCCGGACCATTTAGACGACATCCGACGAAGAATCAGGTCATCATTAAGTTTGATAGCAGGTTTGATAGATAATATGCCAGCTTGCGCCATATCCTTACCTACCTGGGCAGCGGTCTTGATATAGCCACTAGCGAGCCCTTTGCCAACCGTTGCTGAGATTGCTCCAGAGCTGGAATAAACTTCCCTCGTCTTGCGCTGTATCTCGTGAATCATAGCCTGCTTACGAGAAATGCGATGACGATAAGATAAGGCGTCTAATAACGCAGGGTCAGTCTTTGGATCTAATGCCATTTCTCTGAATCGCGCCAGGTTGACGTTCTGAAATTCTTTTAGCTCATCGTCTGTCAGGTACTTCATCGCATCTGCTTGAGTCATCCGGTTATCTTGAGCATAGCGAGAATAGAAAGTGTGAATCTCTTTGACCAGGTCGTCTTCCAAGATGGCTAGCTGGTCATTGATTCGCTTAATTGTTTCGTCTTCGGTTGCTCGCATAAGAGAGTCTTGGAGTGACGCTCGTTTCAGCCAGTAGTTGTGGCTAGCCATCGATTATCACTCCTTTTCTTTTGACTCTTTACCCTCTTCCGGCGGGTGGTCGTGCCCATGGCTATTGAAATTATAATCGTCCTGCTTCTCGGCATTCTGCTTATTCTCTTCTTCCAGTCGTGCCTCAACCTCCGGTGTGTACCATGGATGTTGCTCTCGAATCGTGCGAGCGTCTAAGATACCTACAGAGTTTTGTGCGTCTTGAATAGCCTCTGACTCGTTCGTGATCACATCTCGATTGAAGGTGTAATGGAACAACTTCATATCCACCCCCAACCCTGTACGGTTCTTAATATGGTTCACTACGAACCACATCAGATGAATAATCGCACTCTGTAAACCATTTTCAAAATCGTTAGCATCTAAATCAAGGTCTGTAAATCGCCATTTGAGAGCCTGGCCACTAGCGTTACCTAAGTTCTCGTCTTGAGTGTCGATAGCCCGACCAGCTTCATATAGCATCTTACGGCTACGTGCGATTTCTGATTCGACGGCCTCGGTGTTAATGTCTGCTTGGAGTTTATCAACCCCACCGTTACCATGAACCTTAATCATCTTGTATTTGTTGAGATTGTTAAGGAACTGTTCTAGATTTTCTCCACCGTATTCCTTTAACACATAGATGAATTTCGGAATATCCGCTAGCAAGTCGGCATTGACCGACGCCTGCAGCTCTAGGTTGTCGATGATAGACTTAACCTGGTCCAAGAACGATTGCTCGTTCTCGTTGTATTTGAACACGATGAGCGGCACTCGTTCCAGTTATAATTATGGACCTGCCCGGCTTCATCCATGTAGCGAAAATGAGGCTGAATGCCGTCGTACGCCTTGTTAGGTTGCAAATGCCCTGACTCCCATTTGTAATAGGCGATGCCCTCGGTATCCCAATATTCAACGTGAATCTCTTGCTTCTTACCAAGCAAGGTGTAGACCTCTTGATTGTAGATACGCAAGAAAGCATCCACGACCTCGCGCCGCTCGTCAGCATAAAAAGGAATTACCTGTTCGCCTGGAATCTTAGTCATGCGAAGTGAGCCTTCCTCGTCATAATAGACCAGGCCGTAAGACACACCCTTAATAACCGCATCGCGTCCTACGGATTTTAGGTTGCGAAGGAAATGTTCGTCGAAGAACTCATCAATAAACTCTTTGACCTTCAATTCTTCTTCCGAATCATTGCCATACATTACGCTAGGCGCCTTTGAGAGCAAGTAGCCGACCTTTTGGTCAACCAGTTTTCTAAAAAGCCCCAGGCGCAGTCTACTGTTCGATTTCCAAGACACATCCTGCATCTTCCGCTCGATGTCGGTGTGATTGCGATAGTATTCATTCGCTTTGTGCAGCAATCTATACCGTTCGCTACCAAGGTGACGATTGACCTCTATTTCTAAGATGGATTTCTCATCCACATCAAGTGCAATTAACATTCGCTCCTTGAGCCAGTCAAACCATTTCGCCATTATTTCACTCCTTTACTTAATCCCACGAGGTCGAGATGCTAGGTTGACGCATGTCGTTTTCGAATGCGTATCTTGTGGCATCAATCGTGTGGTCGTTTACTTCTTCTAGTTTAGATTTAGGATTACCGTCTCGGTCGACTGCGTAATCAGCAGACTCAAACTCTCTTGCGAGGTTTGGTGTGCGTTTTGGGTCGATGATAATTTCGTACAGATCATCAAGCCAGCGTTCACCATACTCTCGACTATCTGGCCCTTTTTTAGCACCTCTGACGCGCGATATGCCGTGCTCATAGATTAACTCATCTATGGACTTTGGCTCGGCACTATCCGCAGTTATTTCGACCTGGTTGTAGCCTTTGCTCTTCAGCCACTCACCAAGAGCACGGTTGCTAATCTTAACGCCATAATGTTCGTCCATGGCATAGATACGACGCTTCTTCTTGTCGTAGTGCCACCTTACAAAGGCCAGAGGGTCGTTAGCATAACCAAAGTCCACACCTTGGCGGATATTATCAAACGAATTGTATAGCTCGTCGGATATGGTTTGGAAAACCAAGTTCTCGAATGGTGATACCCCTGACCCGACTGCCTCTCCACCATACTCCCAGTCATAGGCACGTTGCGAGCGTTCCTTTGTGGCCTCCGCTTCCTCGATAAAGGCTTGGCTTATCCAAGGATTGTCCAGGTAGGTCGAGTGGTGCACGAACGTATTGCTAGGCAGCAGCGCGGTGTTGTACTTCTTGTTAACCCAGGATTGTTTTCGCTTAGGCGGGTTGTATGTGTAGAAAAACTTATAAAAAAGACCTTCAGGCAATTCGCCACGAAGGATGGAGTTAGTCACAATCTTAATTTCATCTTCAGCCTTAAACTCGGCCAATTCTTCCACCCAAGCTATTGCATAGGGAAAACGGCTAGACTTTAAGGACTTTAGACGGTTCGGGTCTTGCAAGCCTCGAAAGATAATTTGATTACCGCGAGGCACATAAGTTATCTTGAGCGGAGACTTATTGATTTTGAACAGGTGTCTCACGCCTTGTTCTTCAATGGCCCACATGATTTGTTCGAATACCGATTCTTGCAGGTCCCGGTCCACCTTCCGGATACAGACGGCGTTCACCGCGTATCTCATAATCATCTGGACGATGATATGCGCAATGTCAGACGACTTACCAGAGCCCCGACCACCCTTACACACAACGTGCAGCTTAGACGGGTCAAAGGCCGCTCGCCATACTGAATGAAAGGCCCTCGGAATAAAATCGCTCATTCGCTTTTTATTCGCCATCATCATCACCGATTTCGATATCGTCGATGAATTGAACCATGCCAGTAACGTCAATCTCTTTCCGGTCCAGGTAAGCACCGTTGACCTTGAGGATGTGATCTAGCGACCGCTGCCGCTCTTCGATTGTCGGCGTGAATTGATATTCCGTTTCCGTGACGGTTTCTTCTTCGACCTGATCACCAACATATACCTTCACGTTCTTCTTAGTCTGCCCTTGCTGGATTTCACCTCGTGCAATGCTAGCAGAGATAGCCAGGGCCTCGGCGACACTCATCGCTCGTTCTTCGAAAACCTCTTGAGTTCGCTTGCTGATGTATTCAGAAACCTTAACATTTCTCAACAATCTACTACCGATACTCTCGGCGGTTTTCTTCGAATAACCAGCCTCAATAGCCGATTTAGTAGCATTACCACTGATGATGTACTCATCGGCGAATTTCTTTTGCTTAAGCGATAATTCCGTCATTTTCCATCACCTCCGAAATTTATAAAACAAAAAGCCTAGCTGATATGGTTCAGCTCGGCTTTCTGCGTCAGGAATTCTCCTTGAAGAAAAAGGAAGACAAATTAGAATCAAGTAGGCTAACTTCCAATTTATCACACTATCATTCTATCACCTTTAGGATGACAGGTTCAAGACACCTTTTTGACACCCCTCATTCAAAATCATCGAATGAAGTGATGCCCCATAGTAGCGTTGATAGCTCATCGAAAGCTTTATTAAGATAGCGATATACTGTCCGCTCGTCCACACCGTAATATTCAGCCATATCGACTGCAGTGTGCTTATCTGGCCCGACATACATTTGATAGACGGTCTTCCATCGTCTTAGCATCATTTCGGTATCTCGTTCAGCCAGTTCGTGATAGGCCCGGAAGATGCTATCGAAGTAGTCCAGCATTTTTGCTGTCCGGGCCTTGTACTTCATCAGAGTGTTCAATGTCAGCTCCTGTGGATCATAGACGGAATCCTCATAGACTTCTAAATCTTCCACGATGGTATCGCAGTGCACTCGCAGCATGCGATAGTTTTTGACTAAGAGCGTTGTATTCCGTAAGCGGTAATCTTTCAACTCTTTGGCTTTGCGTTTCTGGTCCTTATCGAGTTCAGACTTAACTACCTGAGAGATGACGGTAAGCTGTTCTTTAGTCAGATTCTCCATCAATCATCCTCCTCGCTATAAATCAGCCCAGCACAGAGATCTAATTGACGAGCCTCGTATACCAGCTCGTTATACCGCTTAGGATTATCATAGGCGTGCTTCATCGCTTGTCTGCGGTACTGTTGAGCCTTTCTCTTAAGGAAGTCTCGATGCTCTTTACGAATTTTCATTTCTAGCTTATCTGCCATTTGCTTCTCGCTCCTCGTACTCACGCAAGCGACGCATCACTTCATCGCCCTTGTCGTAGTCTTGCAAACCGTTCTTGTCAGGGTATCTGTGATAGTAACGAGCAGCAATCATCCGCATACCTGTTCTGAATTCGTTGAACGGATACTGGTGGTAGAAAATCTCGAAGAGGTCCATGTCACCTTGATTGTAATGTCCTGGCTGAATCACATTGGGTTGATGTTGCTGCGCCTGTTGTGCTTCTGATGCTTTTGGTTTTTCGCTTGGTTTTGGTAGCTCCACATCTTCGATGATGATGTACTCTTCTCCGTCTAGCTCATAATATTTAATAGCTTCATAGAGATAGTCAAGACTAGAAATTGAATTGAATTGTTTTCATTGTAAACGACTAGGCCATTACAAGCCTTGAATTCGAGCCCATATTTGTCCCAAGCCCGAACCATCATATCTTTATCGTCTAAACTACATCCATCTGTCCACTTAGCCCCTCTCTCATGCAAGGTGTTAAGTAAATACTCCAATTTTTCAAACGTGTTGACTTTATAGATTTTGTTCATTTTTATCTCTCCTTCAATTCTTCTAACAGATCTGGTCGGAATCCGAACCAGTGCTTGTCGCCATCGTCCACTACTACCACAGGTAGATTTTGATAGCCTAGACGCTTGATATAATCCAAGCTTAACTCGTCTTTCGTGACATCGATAGATGTATACGGTAATCCATTGTTGTGTAGCCATTTCTTTGTAAACTCGCACTGCATGCAGTTAGGCTTTGAATATACGGTAATATTACTCATCTTTAACGAACACCCCATCCACGACTTTGCCGGTCCGTCCTTTGATTTCGTTATAGGCCGACTCTAAACATTGTTCGAAGTTTAAACCGCGCTGGAGGCAGTAGCCAATCAAGACCACTGTAATGTCTCCAACTGCATCCACCTCAGCAGAGAAATCATTGACTATACGCGCTTCGGCCAGCTCATAGATCTCTTCATGCAGTTTTTGTAGTTGACCTAAGCCATCTCCTTCGGCCAGGTCTCGGTCAAAGAACCATTGATTTACTTTTTCAATCAACTCATTCATTGTCAATCTCCTCTTCTAAGATTTCGTTTAATTTATGAAGACCTTTAATCAACTCATCAATTTGATCTCCAAGATGTCTTTTCTCGCGTCTTCGTTTGATGATTTTCTTAATCACCATTTCTACTACTGTCCAGGTGGTTGCCCAAATAACAGTGTTTATAATTATCCGAATGGTCGTGTTCATATCCATGTCCCCATCTCCAATGATTCAATTTTTACATAGATCCCGACCACCTCACTGTGGAACTTCTCGATGATATCGCTGGCGACTTGAGCATCGTCATGCCAATAGCCAAGTTTCGTCATGCAATCTTTAAAGAGTTTGATGAGATTATCGGTGTCTGGCTTAGTGACTTTATACTCGCCATTCTGTTTGCCTTTCGTTAGAGGAAATAGCCACTTAGTCGTGAGCCGGATAGGCCCTTCTAATTTTGCATCAGGTCTGTAATTCGATAGGCGGGCCATGAATAATTCTCTTGCTAGCGTGAGCTTTTCGTCTTCATAGAATACCGGCTTGCCATTTTTGACTGCTGCTTTCTTTTGCTGATGAGTGACGGTCGGAATCTTCTTAAGCGGGATAAAGAACTCTAGCATTCGATACCACTCCATAGTCCAGTTTCTGAGTCGTATTCAACATAGCCAGCTTTTCGTAGTTGCTCGAACAACCATTCCATCATCTCGTGTTGCTCACCTAACCATTCGAGAACTTCAGACTTCTCTGGGTCATAGCCTTCACCTTGTAGGGTGTGATAAAGCCGCGGCATTTTTTTCGCGACTTCCAATCGTTTTGATCTTTTACGTCTTGCCATAATTTTTTCACCTCAAAAATTTTTTCTCTTTTTCTCGCGCTTTGGCAAGGACAGACACGGACAGGGTTACAGGGGGCGGAGCCTTAGCCCCCTGTTCCTGTTCCTGTTCTTGCCTTGGACCTAGCCAGGGACACTTCCTAATTACCCCCTGTTTAGGGGTATAGCTGTCTGTCCCGGAGACAAAATCGAAAATGTCTCGAGTTTGTCCAAAGGTCATTTCGAGCTCCGGACACGGACAAAATCGAAAATGTCCATCGAGGACGTCCTCGAAAAATGTCCTCGATTTTGTCTTGTCCATGCCTGTTTTTTCTAGTCTACTTTGATAACAGAATTACCTTCAATTTTATAACTTCCGGCTTCCTTTACACGACGTCTAACTGTCTTATCGGAGATACCTAGGTACTCTGCCAGGCCGTCAATCGTGACCGGCTCGATGCCATCATTGAGTGCGCTATAAGCCGTATCGAACGAATGCTTACGCTCTTCCTTCTTCTCATCAGGAGATTTTCTCTTGTCGAAATTCTTCTTCCAGGTCGGTTGAGCATCCTCCGGCTCGACATCATTTAGGACGCCTGTATCATCGACTGTGTGCACTGGATAACCGAACCAGATATTGACTGGCTCGAACTTCGCGAACTCTCGAAGCGTCCCTTCAACTCTCCAGGCAGTCCGTTGTTTCTGCTCACGTTCAGCTGCCTTAATCCGCTGATTCACTTCGTAGTATTGAGAAGTGGTGATTGCCTTGAGCGCGTGTTCTTTCATCTGATAAGCCGACTCTAGGTCATCCAGGCCGACATACTTCTCGTAGTATCGCTTATTGAGCTCTAAGATGCTCTCTTTGTAGATTTGGCATTTGGCCTTATCTAACTGTTGAGTAGCTAGACTTTCGTTGATTTCAAGTTCTACCAGGTCAATTAAAGCGTCTGGGTCGCGGGCGAATACACCAGAACCACTTGCGCGGTCCATGGATTTCTTCCCGCCTTGAGACCCTTTAGAGTGGTGGTGGCAGTAGATAACGGATGCTCCTAACTCTGTGGCCACCTTATCAAACTGGTTGGTAAAGTGTGCCATCTGATCAGCACTGTTCTCGTCACCGGTTAGACCTTGTAAATCGGGTCAATTATGACTGCTGTATAATGCTTTTTGGCTGCTCGCCGGATAAGCTTAGGTGCTAGTTTATCCATTGGCACGGTCTTACCACGCAGGTTCCAAATATCGATGTTACTTAGGTTGTGTGGTGCTACTCCTAGTCCTTGGTAAACGTCTTTGAACCGGTGTAAGCAAGATGCTCGGTCCAGCTCTAAGTTTACATAGAGGACACGCCCTTTTTCGCACTGCCATCCAAGCCATTTGCTACCTTCTGCGATAGCGATGGATAACTCGATGAGCGCGAATGACTTACCAGCCTTAGACGGCCCCGCCATTAGCATCTTGTGGCCTTGACGTAAAACGCCATGGATTAACTCAGGGGCAAGATCTGGCATGTTATTCCAAAAATCTTCTAGCCCCTCTGGATCAGGTAAATCATCGTTTAAGTCCTCGATATGCTTGTACCATTCATCCCAGCTAGCTTTACCGATGTTGGTATCGATGAGGAATTGCTTGTGGCCATTCCGTATAACTCCTGGCATCCGGCTGAGTCGGCTAGGGTTCTTGTTTTGAGAGTCGACTGCTAGGCCGTTCTTTTTACAGATGCTATACAGGTAGTCAACACGAGTCCGGTATTCGTTGTAGTCTTTTGCCTCAACTCTGACGATTGCGTGTACTGATTTACCACCGCTATAGACCAGGCAGGCAACAGGGAGCTCTAGCTCTCGGATGATGGCGTTTTGTTTCGCCAGGTCCGTGCTGTCCGACTCGACCAGGGCGTACCGATAATCGGTCACGTTGTCATTTTTGACGCCCTTACCATCCAATGGGTTGAATCGAATCCAAGCACCGGCTTCTTCTTTCGGGTCCCCGAATACTCTTCCTAAGTCCCCCTCGCATCGATTAAGGAGTTGGATTAACTCACCTGCTGTCCGGTCGTATGAGCCAGAGGTCGGCAGATGCTTGCCATCCTTCTCCCACGTCTCGGTCACATACCCGACGTTTTCAGTGCTATCGAATAAAATTTCGAGGTATCTGGTAATTTCTGACACTGGGTTCCAGTGATCAGGCTCTTTAATTTCTTTGGCTTCTACCCAGTCTTTATCGATGATTTTATAGTCGTTGTCATACTTGATTGTGCTATCCCAGTCGAGTTCTCCTCGGCCATCGTCGTATGACCTTGGCGGTTCATAGCCACCATCGACTGCCATTTGGTAAATGGTCCCACCAGTAACTGGGGTGCTGCTTCCTTCAAAGGAGTCCCATTTCTTAAAACATTCACCTGCGTGATAGCGGGAATGGTCTCCTTTGGACCATGAGTCCCAGTCCATGGCTGTGTAGCCTTCGTGTTTGAGGGCCATCCCGACGTTGACCCATTCCTGGTAAGAGCACAATGCAGGGTCGACATATTCAAGTAGCTCAGTTAATTTAATTTCTGACAAGGTATCACCTTCTTTCTCTATGTGATATAATGTGATTAAAAATATACGTATAAGGATGTGTCTTGTATGGATCCAAATCTTCCACAACTCCCCATCTCTTCAGAGACAGGCGATGCGTTAGCCAAACCTATTGCTGAATCAATCGGGAATGCAGGAAAAGATATCGTTGAAGCACTATTCCATTATTTTTTAGATCCACTTAGAAAATTTAATATTCAACGAAATTTTAACCTTGAGAAGTTTCAAGAGGACCTCTATAAAAACTTTAATGATATACCAGAGGCAAATCGCGATGATTCTAAAATCAATCTGACGATTAAGGCGATTGAGGATTTAAGATACCAGATAAACGAAGAAGAAATTCGTGATATGTTCACCACGCTGATTACTTCCACCTTAGATAATCGGAAAAATAGTAAAGTGCTGCCGATATTTAGTTCAATCATTTCGAATATGACTTCTTCAGAAGCAAAACTTCTGAAGGTACTATATACAAATAAATTGTCACTAACTCCATACGTAGAACTGACAATAGTTAATAAAATTTCGGGTGTTACCAACGCCCCTGGTCTAGCACTTTTATTACTAGATGAATCGAATACTCAAGGAGCGGAATTAGATTTATCCCTTCTTGAATCAGAAAATCTAATCAAGCACATCACTGACTCATCTTTAAGTTCCGAGTACTTTGTTAGTCGGTATGAAACAGGTGAAAGAATCTTATCTCAAATAGTTGAACAGAATCCTGATGTCCCATCTTTGAAAATGAACGCAGATCAAGAGATAAGATTCGTTCGGAGTATTTACGAGTTAACTCCCATTGGGGAAGCTTTTTGTGATATAGTCTTTGAGCAATAAAAGCTTCTCGTCTATCCTATCTTCCATCTTACCCAGTTCTATCGCTAGGTAATATGAGTAAAAATATAGGATTACCAGGTTGATGATTACTGATACTAATAACATAATTCTCACCCCTCATAGCTAGCGACATCAACGCCACGAGGGACACGCCAGTTATTGGCTGCAATCCGGTCGATGAGTCGCTTAGCATTATCGAATCTCCAGATGCCTACATTGCGGAATCCATACCGCTCTAGGCATCTTATTTGTTTTGGTGTAGCTAGCCCTTCGCTTCGTCTCTTGTCGAGGCGATCAAGGATTAGCTTGGCTTTACCGGCATTTTCTACCTCGTCTGGGAAGATACCGGATTTCTCTAGTGCCTTCAGTTGTTTTTCAGACGGCGGACCAGCTTCCCAGCCAAAGGCAGGAACATAGTTGGCCAAGTCTTCTGCTTGAATACTCATTTCAAACTGCAGAGGGTCTACCAACGACCGTTTACGTTTGCGCATCTCAGATAATTTTTTAGCCAGTGCTTCTTCACGTTCTGCGACGGCATCCTTAACAGCTACCTCTTCTAGTTCCATGATGTCCACGGCCACGTTAGCTGCTTCCTCTGAGCGTTTAGTCATCGCTTTAGCAACGGCTTCGTCGGTTGCAATAATACTTGCTGGCCGGCATAAATCGTGCCGTTCTGTGTGCCATAGGAAGTCTAGTAACAGTAACTCTTCTTTACCTGGAAATAACCGAGTGCCACGCCCTACCATTTGGCTATAGAGGGCCCTGACCTTTGTCGGTCTGAGGACCACCACACAGTCGACTGATGGGCAATCCCAACCTTCAGTTAGCAGCATCGAATTGCAAAGCACATTGTATTTGCCATCTTCGAAGTCTTTTAAGACCTCTGCCCGGTCTTTTGACTCACCATTCACCTCTGCTGCTTTGAAGCCTCGCTCGTTGAGAATATCGCGGAATTTTTGGCTCGTCTTAACGAGAGGTAGGAATACCACAGTCTTACGGTCTTGGCATTGCTTAGCCATCTCATCGGCTATTTGGTAAAGATATGGATCTAGCGCAGAGCTTAGGTCGCTTGATTTGAAGTCACCAGCTTGAGTACCAACACCCGAAAGGTCTAAGGTTAAAGGGATTGTGAGTGCCTTAATCTTAGATAAGTACCCTTCTTTAATCGCTTTAGGCAAGGTGTATTCGTAAGCCAATGATTCAAAGTAAGTCCCAAGATTGCGCATATCTCCACGGTCAGGCGTTGCTGTCACGCCTAGTACATTCGCTTGGTCGAAATGTCCGAGCACTCGTTGATAACCGTCAGAAATGCAGTGATGCGCTTCGTCAACCACAATCGTGTCGAAATGGTCCTTGGCGAATTTTCTAAGTCGCTTGTCACGCTGGAGCGTTTGGACAGACCCAACTACTACGCGGAACCAACTGCCGATACTTGTTTCTTCTGCTTTTTCTGTGGCCGTATTGAGGCCTGTTGATTGTTTGAGCTTGTCGCTTGCTTGTTCTAGCAACTCTGACCTATGAGCTAGGACGAGCACTCGCTCGCCCTTTCTCACTCGGTCTTCGATTACTTTGGAAAAGACGATAGTCTTCCCACACCCTGTCGGCAGCACCAGCAGGGTTTTCTTATTGCCGTTCTCCCATTCTTTTTGAATGGACTCACGGGCTTCTTGTTGATAAGGTCGTAATTCCATTCGAGTCACCTATTAGAAGCTACCTTGTTGCCATTGTTGAGGCTGAGGTGTAGGTAATGGTTGTTGCTGATATTGCTGCACAGGTGGTTGTTGTTGGAATTGAGGCTGTGCTTGCATCATAGTTTGTGCTGCCATCCCTGGTCTTTGGTTTAACTGTTTGGTTGGGTCGACATCGTCTTGGTAGATCATGTAGCCGACTTCGTTAAACTCATTACCATTGCGAGATAGGCCTTTCTTGATGGAGCAAACGCCGATAGCGCCAGGGACTAAATTCCAGTTCATTTGGAGAGGTTCCTTGTGTTTCTTCTGACCAATTGCACCGAAGAAGGCTGATAGCATCCCCTCTGTACGTGAGTGTAAGAATAGGTTGTGAGTCAATTTCTTGGTTGGCCATCATTTGTTGTGATTTCCAGGGTTAGGACTGCTTTGTTGCAGGCAGGTAATTTCCCTGGGTTTTGAGGGTTAGGTGTGTGGCGGCCACGTTCAAACTTTTCAACTTTGAACCAGTACTCGCCTGGCTCTAAGATGACGAATTCGCTGTCCTGGGTAATTTGGTCGTTCCAATCTAATTCACGCTCGAAGTTGTTGTATTGTTCTGTCACTTTTATTTCCTCCTGTTATTAAGCTAAGATAGTGACATTTTCGTGGTCTTTTAATTGTTCTTTGAGGTAGTTAGCGATGTTTTGAATTGCTTCTAAGCGCCATGCTCCACCATCTGCCTCGAATAAACCTAATTCGCCTTGCTTATTCATCCGGAAAACGAATAAGCTAGCTGGCTGTTCTACCTCTAAGAAAGTCCGTCGAGGCTTCAAGTTAACTGGATTAGGAACTACAGCTTTTGTTAAGCTAGCAGCACCATTCTTAATTGTCGTGATTTGAGACACACCATTGTCGGTCGTTTCGCTTCCTGATTCAACTTTTACTTTAGAGGTGAATTCAAGGAGCAGATTCCGGTCGTTTGCATCTTCATACTTAGATTGCAATTCAATGTTGAATGTCTCTTGATCCATGTAGTGGTCCAGTGTAAGATTTGGAATCAAGCCAATTGCAGATACCTCAACAAGATGAGCTCGTTTCTTATACATGCATTCATCTTCTGCATAAACATTTACCAGGCGCGGCCCCGCGACTTGAACAATTAGATTTGCTCGTTGAGTTCATTGAGCCCTGATTTGATATAGTCTACCAAACCAGTCAATGTGCTAAGCTCCATTGTTTTAGGTAAGTAAACAGGCGACTCCAATGGTTTCATGTTATAGCGATTCGCGTCGTACCACTCATCGCCTGCGTCATCCACCAAAATAGGTTCAGCATCTCTTGATAAGTCAACTGCGTATTCTAAAGCTTCTTTAATATTTTCTGACATGATTTTTACTTCCTTTCTTAGTTAGAGACACGTTTTTTATTAAAGTCTACGATTGTTGAATTTTCCGCCTTATCCTCGATTAACTCGCCTGTGTCGGTCCGAAGGTAACCGTCATTATCGAAGAAAGTTTGGCCCTTCGCCCCACTTTGAAGTTCATTAGCGTATATTTCACCTGTTTTCCAATCTTTCTCAGCCATGATCATTGTTGATACATTATTTTGCGCTGCTAGGCTCGGTTTGATATTCGCTTCTGTTGTGATGAGTGAGCGGTCTTCGTTAGGCGAAAAGGTTAAGGTGATGACAAGCTTCCGTTTTTCTTTAGGGCTAGTATTTGGGTCCATGATGTTATCTAAGACTTTTTCTAATTCGGAGTTTATCTTCTCCTGAATACCTCCATTTGCTAACTGAGATAGATTTAAGTTGATTTGGCTCATTGCACTTCCTCCTAAAATGGTAATTCTCTATCTTTTTTGATGTGTTCAAATACTTGGTCCCATGCTGCTACTAGGACACCGTCGATAAAGCCAGGGTCATAATTAGCAATTGGGGTCCCCAATGGGTAGAATCCTTTTTCAGCTACCGCACGTTCAATCTCTTGAGAGGTCACTGCATTAGCTCTCATTAGATCTCGGAGAGCATCTGGAATACCTTCGCCAAAGAGTGCTGTTTGCTCTGCTTCGTGAGCCTCGGCCACTGCTTGAGCTAATACAGGTTCCGCAGTAGGAGCTTGCATAGGTACTGGTTGTGATTGAGCGACAGGTGGTGTTTGTTGCACTGCTTGCACAGGTTGTGCTGGCTTAGGAGCCGTTTGTACAGGTGTTGGATTTTGCTGTGGTGCTTGTGCTTGGCGTTCGAAGATATGGGCGATTGAACCATATGCCAACGGAACTTCGAATGGCAATCCGTGGCGGTTCTTAGCATCCCACGCTGGATGATGCTCAGTGTACATGACCCTAGTCCCGCCTTGGGCCTTATGCTTCTTGCCTTTATCGTCGGAAGCCACAACATGGGTCTTGTAGTTACAGAATAGAAGTAGGTCGCACCATTCTTTTACTAGTGGTGCTGTTTGAGAGGTGGTCTTCTTGCCTAGTTTCAATTCCCAGCGATCATAGGCTCCCATTTCATCTGGCTGCTCAAATTTTTTGATTTGGGCATGCGCTGTTAAAACCACGTTCACACCGATGTCCACTAACTCTTGAAGCCGATTCAGCAAGCGTCCAAATTCCTCTGATACATAGGTATAGCCATTGCCGTAACCGAAGTCTTCAATCCCTTTCTTGTTATGGCTAGCGCAGATGTGCTCGATGCAGAGACGCTCTGCCCAGTCGATAGTGTCGATAACCAAGGACTTACAAACTGTCGGATTACTTTTGACAAAAGCAATCTGATTCATTAACATTGTCCAGCTTGTGGGCTTATCCAGACGTGCCACATCCATGTTGCCTGTGGACCCTTCCGTATCGATGAAGAGAGGCTCCGGAAACTGACTTGCTAATTGTGATTTACCAACACCTTCAGGACCGTAGATAACAGTCTTCTGGGCTCTAGCTTGAACTCCTCTTGTAATATTCATTGTCATTCCCCTTTCTAAAATTTACCGGCTTCCCACTTAGGTGTAGGTGGGGCAGCAGGTGTCGATTCCGAATTCTTAACATATCCATCTTCGATGATAATAGAGCACTCATCTCCAGTAGATACTCGTGTTGCGATGGCTTGGAGGCCCTCTTGTTCGAGCCATGCGCCAAACTCATTGAGCGTTTGCATATCCATTTGTTCGAGCTTGTCGATAAGGACGAAACCACATTCTGGTTTCAGCTTACGGACAATAGCGGTTGATACCATGAGTTGCTGAGAGCCTGACATGTTATCCCAACGTTGTCCGTTGTAAAGCAACTCGCCATCTTCAACCGAGAGGCCTTCTAGCGGTAGATCTGCGTTTTGCAATAGATCCATACGCTGTTTACGAAGTGATTCAATCTCTGTGGTCAAGCTACTGTATTGCGTACGATACTCTGCAGCATCCTGTTCGGCTTTCTCTCTGTCTAAGTTAGCCCTCACTTTAATGTTGATAGCTTCAATATTTGCAATGGACTCTTCGAGTTCCTCGGTTGATTCATCTTGGAGTTGTTCGGATGTTTTTGTGCCACGTCGTAATCGCGTAAGACGCTTTGATACTGTTCTTTGAGGTTAGCCAAGGTATTCTCTTGTCGCTCAATCTCTGCCATCAATTGAGTAGCTTGGCGATGTAGCTGGTCGGTCATCTCACGCTTACGTTGATTCTCACCATTCTTGGCTAGAATATCTTGTTGTTGTGTGATGAGGTCTGTAATAGAGACCAAGGTCTTTGGTGCCTCTGGATAGAACGGCTGCTCTTTCGCAAACTTTTCCTTCTGGTCAGCTATTTGACCAATTGATCGGCGCATGTTGTACTTTTCTTTTTCTTGGCATTCTAACTCGTACAATTGTTGGCCAACCCCAATGATTTCAAGTAAGGTGTTAGCTTTCTCCTTATCGCTAGAGTTAATGAATTTAGGCAGGTTGATAGCCAGTTCTTCGACAAAGCTATCCAATAAGTTTTGACCTGCTTTGTTGCCAGTCGGATCTGTCACCTTCAGGTCGCTGTTCTTACCTTTCCGCTCGACAATAAGTCCGTTCGATAGCTTAAGGTTAATCGTTGGCGGAACTACTGACCCCTCACGTTGCGCTTTGCTAGGACGGTATTTATTGCCGCCCAGGGCCCAAGCGATTGAGTCTAAAATACTCGTTTTACCATTGTTGTTATTACCACCGATAATTGTTAATCCGTTTGGACTAGGTTCAATGTGTACGGATTTAACGCGCTTTACATTTTCGGTAGTGAGTGATGCAATTTTTATTGTCATTAGACTTCCTCCCCAGCTAATCGGAACACACGACGCTCGACTTTGATTTCTTCGACTTCGCAAGACATTTGGCTAATAGCGAAATCGATGCAAGTCGTCACGATATCATTCAATGTACGGTCGGTCTCGTTTGCAATGAAGCACAATTTTTCGTAGGCTTCACGTTCAATGCGGACCCGCGGGTACTTGGCTGTAGTGTATTCTCCGACATAAATTCTCTCTTCTTTTTTTACACATTTCATGTTATAATCTCCTTATCTATGGGTGACCTTTATAAGGTCTTCTCTAATAGTCTCGCGAATTCCACAATGTCCTTAATGTGTGTTGATTCGCGGGACTTTTTGTATTCTCTTATCGATTGTTCCAACTGCTCTAGCGCTGTCTCATGTCGTTTCTCTCGGACGCAGGTCATGATTAGACCTTCCTCTGTGTAACGATAGTCGTATACGCTATAGCCGTTTGGAACCTGCTTAATCGCATTCAATTTTGCGAATCTTGGCAAATCATCATAATGCACTGTTCTTTACTCCTTCCTCATATAATCCTGTTGCAATACCACCAATTATCATTGCGATGATAATGACTCCATTAGCAACTGGATCTCCTCCTGGTCGGCATCCGTTGCACCACCACGCCCAGATAGCGGTGAAGAAGCACATGATATACAAGAAGATACAGACGTAAATGTGAATGTTCTTAATTGATAATTTCATTCCGGTGCTCCTCCCGCTACTGCATGGAACGCTAGCTTGTTTACTTTGCCTGGTAGTACCAAGAAGTTCTTTTCTTTCAAGTCCTTGTTGATTTGGCGTACTAGCTTGTAAGCGTGGCTTTTGCTGCATCCGAGCAAGTCAGCCACTTCTTGCACTGTGTAATTTTGGCTTTTGACTACTGTTGACATTGTGATTCCTCCTCTTTCTTCTAAAGTTTAAGATTCTTGCTAAATGTTTTAGGTTTCTTGCTGAGTTGCGATTCCTCTATCCCCTCCAGACTACCTAGGTGGTAGAATGACGATGACTGTCCCCTCATTCGGGAATCTTGGTCGGTGGGAGGTGAATACGATGAGCGAAGTGCGTTTAAATACATTTCCATCCAATAAGATAGAGGCTTTGGCAATGCTATACCTTCAAAATAGAGATTTGAAGAACAAGACTCCGGAACAATTATTGGATATGTATTACGAAGCTTACGAGCGTCTATACGAACATAAGTCTCCATATTGCAAAGAAGGCATCCAAACTTTCAAATAACTAGCGGATTCTAAATGTTGCTTCGATTAAGTTAGCCATAGCGTCAGTGAGTAATGCTAACTCTTGGCCATCACGGACTACCTTAGATGCTTTATGTACCAATTCGATTTGAGCAATGATGGTTTCTGAGATGTTGATTTTTTCTTGGTTCATGATTGTTTCCTCCTAAATTTGGTTATCTTTCTTAGCCATGATTTCGGCTAACTTAGCAGCGACATCTGCTTTTAAGTCGATTGGCTTTGTGTGTTTTTCAATCTGCTCCAACTTCTCGTTGATGCTTTTGACTTCTGCGAGAAGTTCTTTTAATGTGTTTTCCATAGTTGTTCCTCCTTGATTCATTAGGTCGTCGATTGACACTTCTAAATAATTGGCTATCGTCATCAGAGTCGTTACTTTAGGTTCTTTGATACGCTCATGATATAGACCTAGTAGAGTTGGCATTGAGATACCTGTAGCTCTGCTAACATCGGATACCTTCTTTTTCTTGAGAGCCAACATCACTCGTAAGTTGTTTTTCAATGGTAGTACCTCCCATTATTATGTGTCTTTTAGGACACTTCATCAGTAAAAAAAATTTCCATCACATCGCCATCGGTTAAGCCTAAGACTTTTTTACAAGCTACCATCTCATCTCGCTTAAACTCCGTTCTTCCGGATATGCGAGAGTAGTATACATCTCGTGTAAAGTCCCTATCCACCTCACGGTCTAAACGTTGGATAAAGTCTTCAACTTTCATCCCCTGCTTAACAATAGCTGATTTTAATGCGTCCTTATTCATGGAGCACCTCCTTCCTTGTGTCGTTTAGGACACTTTTATATTATCACGGCATCTTGTAGGTGTCAACACTTTTTGTGTCGTTTTAGCAACTTTTTTTGTTAATCGACCGAAAACTGTTGTTTTTAGGACACTTTAGCGTTATTATATATACATGGAGGTGACAGGTATGATTAACCTGAAACAACGCCGAGAAGAGCTTGGCCTAACTTTAGAAGAGGTTGGGCAATATGTTGGCGTCGGAAAAAGCACTGTTCGAAAATGGGAAAATGGCGTAATTAACAATATGGGTAGAAATAAAATCGCAAAATACGCTAGTATTCTTAGAATAAGCCCCCTTGAATTCTTATATGATATTACCCCTGAAAATTTAATACCAGTAGATAACAATAACACTGTTCGCATCCCTATCCTCGGTACCATCAAATGTGGCCAACCTATCTTGGCAGAGGAAAACATCACCGGCTACCGCGAGGAGCTATCTGACCGTTTACCGTCTGGGAATCTTTTCTACTTAAAGTCTCAAGGCGATTCCATGCTACCTACTATCCCAGAGGGGAGCTTGGTCCTTATTCGTGAGCAGCCAACAGTTGAGTATGGCGAAGTCGCAGCGGTGCTCGTCAACGGTGACACAGAGGCTACGCTTAAGAGAGTTAAGAAGCAAGGTGACATCGTCATGTTGATTGCTGACAATCCGGACTATCCGCCTTATATCATTACCGACGACAATCCCGCGCGGATCATCGGGAAGGCCGTTCAGGTGAGTGTAGATTTGTAGGGGAGAAACTAGCTGGGATTGATTGACAAACCTAAAAAATAGTACTATACTACGGTTAATCTTTGAAGGGCAGAGGTTCTGCCAACCGAAAGACCGTAGATGTTAGTATCTGCGGTCTTTTGTGCTTTATGTATTTTGACTAAAGTATCCAAATCTGATAATATATACGTAGAGTCTTTAGGACTATTATCAGATATTGCCTTTAGGGCTAGGACGGGTACTTTATATCCGTCCATTTTTGTATATGGAGAAAATGAACTAAGCCCTATAGGACGGTGTTTTTACAAGCCCCGGAATTTACTTGGAAAAGAAAAGCCGATGATTTTAAAAACAGTTGGAATTCCAATCGGTTAGAAAAAAATAAAAGCCCCACCCCTGAACTTTGGCGAGCCAGGATGGAGCTACCACAAAACACCCACAATGGGGCTATTTGCTATGCCCTTATTGTACCACAACAAAGGAGGTACTACAATGAGCGTAAGACAGGATAAGGCCAGAAAGACCTGGATGGCCAAGGTAAGCTATATGGACGACCTTGGCGTAAGACGCTATAAGACAAAGCGGGGCTTTAAGACCAAGCGAGAGGCAAAAGATTGGGAGTCTGAGTTTCTCAAGAAAATCAAAGGCTCATCTGACATGACTTTCGTCTCACTGGTAGAGGTTTATATGGAGGACTGTTCTCACCGATTAAGGCTAACAACGTTGGCCGGCAAGAGATTTTTGATAGACTCTAAGATAATACCTTTCCTTGGCCACAGGTCCATCCAGGAAATCGCCCCGAAAGACATTAGGAAGTGGCAAAACTGGCTACTGAGTCAAAAGACAAAGGTCGGTAAGCCACTATCACAAACATATATCAAGACCATCAACAATCAGCTATCGGCAATATTCAACTTTGCCGTCAAATTCTATGGCCTAAAGACCAACCCGATAAGGATGACAGGCTCCATAGGCCGTAAGACCGCTGACTCTATGCAATTCTGGACTCGTGAGGAGTTTGACACGTTTATCGAGGTTATAGATGACAAGCCAGACACCAGAGCGGCCTTTAGCTTGCTATTTTATAGCGGTATGCGAGTAGGTGAGCTCCTAGCCTTAACATTGTCAGACTTTGACCTAGAGGCCAACACCGTCAGCATTACCAAGAGCTTCTCCAGATTAAGCGGACAGGACATCATATCCGAGCCAAAGACACCTAAGTCTAAGAGAGTCATCACCTTACCAGGCCAGATTGTGGAGATGGTTGTGGAATATGCCTCAAAGCTCCCGTATTATGAAAATAATCAACGGTTATTCGTGCGGACAAAGCACTTTTTCACCCACGAAATGGACCGGGGATGTCGCAAGAGTGGAGTTAAACGGATAAGAGTCCATGACCTTAGACACAGTCACGCCTCTCTATTGATAGAGCTTGGTGTTTCACCTTTGGCCATCAGCGAACGCCTTGGCCATGAGGACATCCAGACCACATTAAACACATATAGCCACCTTTACCCAGATGCCCACAACGAAGTAGCTCGTAAATTGGAGGGGGTCATTGAGGGGTCACAGTAAAACAAAAAGCCCAGTCCATAGCGGATTAGGGCTCTTTTATTATT
>BNJS01003630.1_pt1 | contig 40831 bp, 44 predicted proteins | sample 8540461 | NCBI WGS metagenome assembly BNJS01 (sample SAMD00202454, study PRJDB9452) | human saliva metagenome | isolation source: human saliva | place: Japan
TCCCAATTACTTCACCACTGCTATGGGTAATTGGAAATTCTAGTTATAATCAACGAATTTTAGGAAGGTCAAGTACCAGTACATCGCCTTCGTTAATCTGCTGAGCATCTGAAAGAAATGGTATTGGTTGCTTTCCAAAAACTTACCCAGCTGATTTCCGGTTGAGTGTCGATGGTTGGCCATCAACAGTGGATTGATGTTTTATTGGTATAGTCTTGTAACATCGGCTGCAAATATCTGTTCAGCACCGTCAAGCTAACACGATTATACCCAAAATGCAAACATGCGCATGCGTGTTCTTTGAAAATGATTCTGGTTTGATCCTCTGATTAATCAAATATATCATAGCATTTTTGAATTCGTTTACAAGCTATTTTTATAATATTCCAGTTTTCCCAACTTTTTATATAAAAAACAGTCTTCAATGGTCAGATTTTTATCGCTGGAGACCAATGAATGTTAAGAACATCATCAGAATTCCAATAAGACTTAACCACCAGTTTGACTGTTCTCCAGTCTCTGGAAGAGATTATTTGGGGCTACTGGAGTTCCCGTTTTTTGTGATTCTTGGGCTGATGCTACCTTTGATTCTCTTTCTTCTTCCTGTTTGGAAGATGGAACTATTGGGTTGATGGTATCAGCTGGTGCTGATGGTTCTTGTCTTGGTTTTTCAACCAGTGTTCCAATCTCAGTGATTTCTACTTGTGGTTCTTCAAGGACTTCTGAGCGAATCAATACTTTCTTGATAACAACTCCGTCCTGAAGAGTCAAGCAATACACAGATTTTAGCTTTCCTGGTTTGCCTTTTTGTAGAGGGTTACAGTACCTGTGCTTGTTAGCATTTCAACTGTTTGCTTTTCAAAGGCGATTTCTTCCACCTCGATTAGCTCCTCTGTCGTAATAGAAGGAATTCGTTTCGTTCCCACCAAAATAACGCGAGTTACTGCTTTTCGGATAACCTTAGTATCAACTAATGTTGCAATCGCACTGGTTAAGCTGATCTCTTTGGTTTCAGTAACTTGAGAACCGATATGGATAATCTGCTCAAGGGCTGGACGCAACTCTTTGACGCTAATCAAGTCCGTCTTGACTAAGATGCCATCTTTATAAGTAAGCTGATAAATTTTTTCTACTAAACCAGCACGACCTTCTTGAACAAGCTTACGTTCACCCTTTGGAATATTTTCATCAATAACGGTAACTGTTCTAAAGTTAGTCTCTTCAGTTCGCGTTTCCTGCTTCACTTTAACATTTGGAACATGTTTTGTCCCAACTAAAATGATGGTCGGAATTGCTTCTCTGACAACTTTACTTTCGATTAGTTTTGAAGAACGTTCTTCATCATTGAAGTACTGTTTCTCGATTGTCTTATGGATGAGGCCATCTTGACCTTCTTGAAGAACCTTTGTTTCACCTTCTGGTAGAGTATCGTCGTTACGATATTCAGTTGAACTTGTGATTCTTTCTTCTTGAATTTCGAAGATTGTACGCTCAATTCCAGAACCTTCAATTAGAACTTTATTGACAGGTTGAGTTGTAATGACTGTTCTGAGGTGCTCACGCTTGGTTTCCTTACCATTGACATAAGTTACTTGATAGTAGTCTGTTTGAGTTCCCTCTTGGCCCTCTACTTCAACAAGGCTGTAACCAACTGGCTTGGTCTTATCCTTACGAATAATAACATTGTACGGAATTGGACTTGTTGTGTTGATTTCCTTGGTCTCAGTAACTTGCGTACCGATATGGATAATCTCATCTTGAACTTTTTGAACTTCCTTGCTACTAATCAAGTCTGTCTTAATCAAGACTCCGTCTTTGTAGGTTAGTTGGTAAACTTTCTCAATGAGACCATTTCGTCCTACTTGAACTACCTTAGTTTCACCTTTTGGTAGGTTTGGATCTTCGATTTTTTGAGTCTTGTAGGCAATCTTCTCAGTTTGAGTATCCTGTTCTACCTTGATGGTTGGTACATGTTTTGTACCTACCAAGATGATCGTTGGAGTTGCTTCTTTGATTAGTTTGCTGTCTATTAATTTCGTAGAACGCAATTCGTCATTGAAGTATCGTTTTTCGATCGTCTTACGAAGGAGGCCTTCTTCTCCAACTTGAGAAATCTTAGTTTCACCTTCTGGAATAGTGTCATCATTTCGATACTCAGTTGAGCTTGTAATCTTATCTTCTTGAATTTCAAAGAGAGCACGTTCTACTCCAGCACCTTCGACAATCACCTTGTTAATAGCTTCTCTAACGACTGTTGTCTTCAAATGTTCCCGTTTGGTTTCGGTACCACTGATGTAAGTTACTTTATAGAGGTCTGACTTCTCACCGTCTTGACCTTCTACCTCAGTCACTCGGTAGCCGATTGGCTTCGTGGTGTCTTTACGAACCTTAATAGTAAATGGAATTGGACTTGTCTCGGTTGCTTCTCTAATTTCTTTGATACGAGTTCCAACTTGGATGATCTCATCTACTGGATCTGTAGTAATGTTAGATTCTACAAATGTACGAGATGTCTCTTCTCCATTCACTTTCGTTACAGAGTAACGATTTGTTTTCTGGCCTTTCTTACCTGCCTGGATAACCTTAGTTGTCCCTGCAGGAAGCTGATCTGAAAATTCTTTGAGAGTATTGTAATCGATTGATTCTGTCTCATCTACAAGTTCAGTGGTTTCAACAATAGGTGTCGCATTTCCGACACGAACGACACGGTTGACTGCATCTGTAATCTTATGTTCAGAAACGATGGTACGACCGATTTCTTTACCATTTCGATAGCTTACCAAGAAAGTACGGATAATTTGTCCTGGAGTTCCTTCTTCATCGACAACACTTTCTCCTGCTGGAAGTGTATTGTCTGAGACATAAATCGTCTTGAATGGAACGTCAACCTGTTCATCCAATGTACGTTCTGTCATCTTAGAAGTACCGATTACTGTGATTTCGTCTACAGCTTTGGATCCTCAACTTTTGAGATTTCTTTACGAGCAACTTCTACATCGTCCTCATAGGTCACTTCATAAGTTGTTGTGATGGTACCAGGAGATCCGACTTGAGTAATCTTGCTGTAGCCTTCTGGTTGGGTTTCATCTTTTTCGATAACCTTGTTGAAGTTTTTTTCTTCGACAACAACTACGGATCTGATTGATACAACCACACCTAGACCTTTAACAACAATCTTGTTCTTCTTCTCTTTAAGGACATTTTCATTGACCAAGGTACGGTCAACGAGTTCATCATTGAGGTAGGTAAGTTTATATTGACTTTCAATACGACCTTTCTCACCTTCTTGACGGACTTCTTCGTAGCCTTTTGGTTTCGTATAATCATATTCAACCACAGTTTCAAAGTCTACATCTTTGATTTCAGTAGTGTATTCTACTTTTTCTACTGCACTACCAACTGTGATAATGCGTTTGACTGGTTGGTCAATCACTGTTTCAGACGTCAAAGTCTTACCGGCTTCCTTACCATTCAGTTTTCTGATGTGATAAGTCTTTTCAACAGAACCATTCTTACCAGCTTGATTTTCAAATTGATACGTTTTTGGTTTTGTTGGGTCAGTTCTGATTTCTGTTTCGTATGCAACCGTTTCTTTCTCAGTAACAGTCTCAAATGTTTCTGTCGCTGTACCAATCAAGACGATTTCTCTCGTAGGCTCTTGAATTACTTCCTCAGATTCAATCTGACGACCTACAATTGTATCACCAACTTTGGTAATCTTATAAACATTAACTTTCTTACCAGGTACACCTTTTTGTACAGTTTCTTTAAATCCGATAGGAAGTTCATCTGTCTCACGAGTTTCGATGATGTACTCTGTCGTTGTTGTTGTACGAAGTGTTTCAACCGTTTTATCACCAACGATATCTACTGGAGCTAGTGGCTTCCCATCTAGAGTATTACGTCCAAGGAAGACATTATTACTCTTAGCATTTAAGTTCACCCAATCACCATTGTATAGTCTAAAGAAACCATTCTTGTTTGGTGTGTCGGCGATGAATTTATTGTCTGTAGCTGTTACTTTAACAGTGTCGTTTAGACGGTTGATACCAAAGAAAGCTTGCATTATGTCTTTGATAACTCTACCGTCCGTTTACGGGTAACATCATAACGTTGCCACGGCTCATTGTCTTTATACTTAAAGGTATTGCTATTGACGTCAATAGAAGCTGCGTTTGTGCTTTCAATAGCGACTGCATTTTTCCATCTAGACTTAATCTTAGAAACGGTCAACTCATTGTTGTCAATGTTGATGCTTCCTCTAGTCTTAGTAAATGGTACTTTTGTAACCTTGTTGACACGTTTACCAGTTGTACGGTCAATAACACTTGCTACATAAGTTGTATCATCATTAATGTAAATCGGTAACTGCTTGATGTCATCTACTTCAATCTTATTTCTTGAAATAGTGATATCACCTGAACCGCCACCTTCAACACCTCTAGATGCTTGAGCAGTATTGTTGTTGACAGAGATGATATAGTCTGTCGAATCACCAGTGATGGTGTTTCCTTCAATGTTTAGACTATAATCATTTGAACTTTCGTTGTTTCTAAAGAGAATACCAAATGTTCCTAGTTGTCCATCTTCAAATGGTTTTGTCAAACCTTCAATGGTGTTATTTGAAATAACGTAACGACCTTTATCAAGAGGTTTGGTCCATTTATGGTTTTTCTCATTTGTTAGGATAGAGATGGCTGTGTAACCACGGTAACGAGCTGGATCATCATCATCATTTTCCAACTTAGAGTTTGGATCTTGAGTTACCTTGTTGTTACGAATAATGACATCTGTCATCGGATTGGCACGGTTATAAACCTCGATACCATTCAAACGGTCTCCGAGTGAAACGTTATTTTCGATGAGAATCTTATTCCCGTCGTGAATATCCAAGCCTTTACGGTAGTTGTAGTTTGTATAGTTTCCAGTATAGGTAATACCATCATTGTATGAACCAGCCATTGAGGCTGCACCATATCCAGTACCACCGTCCAACACATGACCGTTGTATGACAAGATATTATTGTCTACCACAAAATTACGTTGGTAACCGAACATAACACCAGCAACACGGTTGTTATGAAGGAAAGAGTTGGTTACCTTGTTACCGTCCATGATAGGAACATCTGGATCTCCGATAGACTTGACTTCATTTGAAACCTTCTCAGAGATACTGCTGTAACGGATTGGTCTACCGCTAGCATCATACTCTTGAGCTGTCGCCTTGCTTGAACTAAAGAAGACACCGGCTCTGTTAAATTTCATAGCACGAACATCATTGATCGTAACATTTGAAGAATCGTTTACATAGATACCGTTTGAACGTCCAAAGTAAGATTTTCCTTTACGGTAAAACTCATTATCTTTAGTGTAGTCTGATGAATCATAGGCATGTTCAACCGTTAAGCGACCTACAGTAAAGTTATTCTGATTTTGAATGAGGATTGCAGACTCGTAACGGTTATCCGTCAAGTTTGTTTCCGGATCGTGCTCACCATCTTGCTTTTTGTTAAACACGATTTTTGTATTGTTACGACTTGGACCACTACCAATCAAACCTTTTACATTAGCATAGTTCTCATCGATAACCAAGGTTTTCTTCAAAAGGACATTTCCTGAAACCATTACGGAAGCTCCGCCCTCAACCTCATTGGCTGCTTTCAAAGCTTTTTGAAGAGCATCACTTGCTTCAACCTTACCAGTCGTATCTAATCCAAAATCTGTAGCTTTTACATATTTACCATATGTTGCATCTTCATATACTTTCGTATCGTTAGATGCAGCTCTTCTACGACGAACTTTAGGAGTTGTTGATTCATCTTTAGGAGTTGTCGGTTGCTCTTTAGGAGCTGTTACACCCTCTTGAGGCGTCTCTAACAAATTTTTCAGTTCTTCTTCAGGTGTTATTTCAGCTGCTGGTTTTTCTACCTTAGGCTGTTCTGCTTTTGGCTGCTCACTTGTTGGTTGCTCTTGGACAGATTGTTCCGCTTTTGGTTGTTCTGCTACTGTTTTTACTTCAGCAACTTCCCTCTCAGCAGGAGACTTGTCTGCTTCCTTTTCTGCCACTTCCGTTGTAGAAGTAGTGTTTTCCGGCGTTAAAGCTGCAGGCTTTCCCTTATTAGCAACCGGCTCTTTCTTATCATTAGCAGTGGCTTCACTCTTTTGATTGGTGTTCTTATTTAATGAAGTTGCTTTTTCATCCTGGTTTTGCACAACTGTGTTATTTGAGAAATCAGTTGTATCAGCTTTAACATGCATTTGACCTAATTGGAAAGTGGTTAAAATCCCAATTGTCAATAGTGAATATTTTGTTGATTTCCTAATATTCATTTTCTTTTTCTCCAAACTCTCATCTAGCCATCATCTCTTTATAAGATTTGAATTATGCATAAATATCCTTAGACTCCCTGTTTTAGGGCGCAAAATATTTATTCTATACTATTCAATAATACAGTGATAGAGGGCGAAAGTCAATAAATTTTAACCAAAAATTTTTATTTATCCAACTAAAACTTTTCATTTACTATTTTTTTCTAAAATTTGTGTCTTTTTTTGGTACTTTTTATTCAAAAAAGCTAGGAATTTTTCCTAGCTTTTTTGGGTTCTTTTATACCAATTTTTCAAAGACTTCTGAGAAATTTTTGCTAATAGTTTCAAGCGAAACTTCTACTTCTTCTCGAGTTTGGTTGTTCTTAATCTTAACTTGTCCACTTTCAATTTCACTCTCTCCTAGGGTGATTAGGGTCTTAGCCTCAAAGACGTCAGCTGACTTAAACTGCGCTTTGAGTTTACGGTTGAGATAATCACGCTCTGCTTTGAAGCCTTGTTGGCGCAATGCTTGTACCAACTCCAAGGCTTTCAGATTTGCTCCTTCACCAAGAACAGCAATATAAACGTCTAGAGCGTTTTCGATAGGCAGTGCCACCCCTTGTTTTTCAAGGATCAGAAGGAGACGCTCCACACCAAGCCCAAAGCCAAATCCAGCAGTTTCAGGACCGCCAAAGTAGGCAACCAAGCCATCGTAGCGACCACCTGCACAGACTGTCAAGTCATTGCCCTCAATTTCTGTGATAAACTCAAAGATGGTGTGGTTGTAGTAGTCCAGTCCACGTACCATATTGGTATCAATGATGTAGTCTACTCCGAGGTTTTCCAGCATCTGACGAACAGCATCAAAGTGAGCTTGGCTTTCTTCGTCAAGGTAATCCAAGATAGAAGGCGCATTCTCCACTGCTACCTTGTCTTCCTTTTCCTTAGAGTCCAAGACACGGAGAGGATTTTCCTCCAAACGACGTTGGCTATCCTTGGACAAGGTCTCCTTAAGTGGCGTCAAATAGTCAATCAAGGCTTGACGATAGGCCGAACGGCTCTCAGGATTTCCAAGAGTGTTAAGGTGCAATTTAACACCTTGAATGCCGATTTCTTTCAAGAAATGAGCTGCCATAGCGATTGTTTCCACATCAGTAGCTGGATTGCTAGAACCAAAGCACTCCACACCAATCTGGTGGAATTGACGCAAACGGCCTGCTTGTGGACGCTCATAGCGGAACATAGGGCCCATGTAGTAGAACTTACTTGGCTTTGAACTTCTGGTGCGAAGAGTTTGTTTTCCACATAAGAACGGACGACTGGAGCCGTTCCTTCTGGACGGAGGGTAATATGGCGGTCACCCTTGTCATAGAAATCATACATTTCCTTGGTTACGATATCGGTTGTGTCTCCAACAGAACGACTGATGACTTCGTAGTGCTCGAAAATAGGGGTACGTACTTCTGCGTAGTTGTAGCGTTTGAAAATTTCACGGGCAAAGCCTTCAACGTACTGCCACTTGGCAGACTCAGCAGGTAAAATATCCTGCGTTCCTTTTGGTTTCTGTAATTTCATAGGGAATCCTCTTTAAACTTAATAGTCTTATTTTACCATAAATAAAGGGATTGGGACAGTCAGAGGAGTAAAGAAATAGCTTTAGTCTATTCCTTTTTCATCTAGTTTACGGACAAATAGCAAATGTAGGCCAGCATTTACAATCTGCCACAAGCATGGTACAATGAAAACCATCAGATATACGAAGGAGAATTTATGAAAAAGAATATCTTGACAACTCTTGTGGCTGCCCTTGTCTACTTTCTCTGTATCGGAGTGGGGGTTCTACTAGGAAGCCTTGTCGACCATACTGGAAATATGTTTTACGCCCCTGCCTTTTCTGCTCTTGTGGGTGGTAGCGTCTATATGATCCTTTTAGCAAAGGTTCCTCGCTTTGGAGCGATTACAACGATTGGGCTCGTTATCTCTCTCTTTTTCCTCGGGAGCAAGCATGGTGCTGGAGCTTTTCTGCCAGGGATTATCTGCGGGCTTGCAGCAGATGGAATCGCACACTTAGGCCATTACAAGGATAAGGTCAAGAACCTTCTCTCCTTCCTAGTATTTGCTTTTGGAACTACTGGCCCCATCCTACTTATGTGGCTAACTCCTCAAGCTTACATAGCCACTCTAATCGCTCGTGGAAAATCTCAGGACTATATCGATCGCATTATGGTTGCACCGAATCCTGCTAATATCCTCCTCTTTATCACAAGTATTCTCATCGGCGCTTTACTTGGTGCCCTGATTGGACAAACACTTAGTAAAAAATTAGCACATAAAACATCATAAAAAAGAGCCAACTGGCTCTTTTTATTTATGACTTAATTTCTTGGTCAAAAAGTCTCCCAAGAACTGAATTGTAAAGATAATCAGGATAATGATGAGAGTCGCAAGGACTGTTACATCATGATTGAAACGGTTAAATCCATAGGCGATAGCTACGTTACCGATACCACCTGCTCCGACCGCTCCCGCCATAGCTGTTTCACCGACAAGGGAAATCAAGGTTACAGTTGTCACACGGATCAAGTCTGGTAGACCTTCTGATAGGTAAACACCTACGATGTCCCAGAAAGTAGCTCCGCTAGCTTGAGCTGCCTCGATGACACCACCATCTAGCTCAGCCAATACCACCTGTACTTGACGGGCAAAGAAGGCAAAGACTGCAAAAGATAGGGGTACAATAGCCGCATTTGGTCCGATACTTGTCCCTACGATTAGATGAGAGAAGGGTGACAAGACAGCCAAGAGAATGATAAATGGCACCGCACGGAAGATAGAGGTAATCTTGTCTAAAATCCAGAAAACAACTTTATTTTCCAAGACACCACCTGGAGCTGTCAAGACAAGGAAAAGTCCTGCAACCAGCCCTAGGAAACCTCCGATGATAAAGGAAAGAACCGTCATATAAAGGGTCAAGTAGATTGCTGTTCCCCAGCCAGCCTGACCAGACCAACCCATCTTATAGACGTTTGGTAAGTATGTTTTAATCAATTCTGCCATCTTACTGTCCTCCCTTCAATACTTTTAGTTGCACACCAGCCTGGCGGATAGCATCTTGAGCATTTGCCAAGGCTTCTTTTCCCCCTGACAAGACAACCACAAGTTCACCAACAGGAGTACCATCCAAAATTTCAATGTTTCCATAGAGAATATTGGCTGTTACTTGGTAGTGCTTATACAATTCATTCAGAAGCGGTTCATCTGTCGAAGCTCCTGCATACTTGAGTTGCACCAAAATGCTATTTTCAGATAAGTGCTCCACGATTTCTTGCTTCTCAATCTTGACCATAGCTTCATCGATACCAGTAGCCGTTGAGATAAAGTCCTGGGTCAATGGCTGCTTAGGATCTGAGAAGATTTCAAGAACGCTACCTTCTTCAATCAAGCGACCATCTTGCATGACCGCCACACGGTTAGCAATATCTTTGACAATCTGCATCTCGTGTGTAATCAGGACAATGGTCAAACCTAGTTTACGGTTCAATTCTTGCAAGAGTGACAAGATTTGTTTCGTTGTCTTTGGATCAAGAGCTGAAGTTGACTCGTCTGAAATCAAGATTTGGATCATTGGCCAAAGCACGCGCAATAGCCACACGTTGTTTCTGCCCGCCAGAGAGTTGTGAAGGATAGTTTTCGGCACGATCTGCAAGACCAACCAAATCCAACAACTTAGCTACTTTAGCCTTCTTTTCTTCCTTGCTGAGCCCAGAGTGTTTGAGGGCAAAGGCTACGTTTTCCTCTGCTGTTTTCTGGCTCATGAGGTTAAAGTGTTGGAAAATCATCCCAATATCTTGACGTTTATGGCGTAATTGCTCTGCTGTCAAGGTCACCTTGCCATCAAAAATCACATCATCATCAATGGTAATTCTACCTGCAGATGGTTTTTGCAAAAGGTTAATCACACGAACTAGGGTTGATTTCCCTGCTCCAGAATATCCAACGATTCCGTAGATATCCCCTTCTTGGATGTGAATGGTCACATCCTTGACCGCTGTGATGATTCTTTTCTTTTGGTGGAAGTCACATCAATCTGGTCTAACTTGATAATGTCTCTACTCATAACTTCTAATCAGCTCCTCTACTAATTCAATATGGGTGTAATAGTCGGCGATTCGCACATTTTCGTCTCCACCATGGTCTCGACTATTAGCATTTCCTAGACCAAAGGCAACCATCGGTACTTCTAAGGCATCGAATACCGTATGCATAGGACCTGTCCCTGCAGTTGTCGGTAAGACAGATACGCCCTGTGGATAGAATTTCTTGGCTAGCTCAATAACATTGAGAATGGCCGGCGCACTCATGTCACTTCGATAGCTCATCTCACCCAAAGTATAGTACAATTCTACCTTATCAAAGCCGTTTTTGTCTAGTTGTTTCCGGATTTTCTCCAAAACATCATGTGGTTCTAAGCCAGGAACCAAACGGACTTCTAGCTTGGCACTAGCCTCAGCCGGCAAAATCGTTTTAACTCCTTGCCCTTGATAGCCAGACTGAATTCCTTCGATATTGAGCGCTGGTTCAAAGAAGAAACGTTTTAGAAAGGCTGTACGTTCCTCTTGTAAAAGAGGCAATTCCAAGCCATAAATCCGGCTGATTTCCTCTGGATTGCGTTGGGCATAGGTTTCAACCAAGGCTAACTCACGTTCGTTTGGTTCCTGCACATCATCGTACAAACCTTCCACCAAGATACGGCCGTCGGCAGCGCGAAGACTAGTCAAAGCTTGAATGATATACCATGGAGCTGATTCGATGACTCCACCATAGCTGGAATGGATATCTACGTCTGCACTCTTGACCTTGGCATCAAAGGTCACAATTCCCTTGTTTCCACCAGAGATTTCTAACTGTTCCAAGGCATTCTTGGTACCTTGTTCCCAGACTAATAAATCTGCGCCTCGGAGTTTGTCTGCATGTTTCTAGATATTTATCTAAATCCATAGAGGCAGACTCTTCTGCCCCTTCCATAATGAAGCTGATATTGACTGGAAGATCATCGTGATGTTGCATGTATTTTCTCAGAGCGCTCAAGCGAGCAGTGATATGCCCCTTGTCATCATCAACCCCGCGTCCATACATAATGCCATCACGCACAGAGAGCGTAAATGGATCCTCTGTCCAAACTTGATCACCATCTGCTGGTACTGTGTCATAGTGGTTGTAGAAAATGATAGTCTTGGCATTTGGGCGTGAACTTTTAAAATGCGCCATGACAAAGGTGCTGTATAGCTCTCGTCAATCTCGATCTCTGCACCTACGCGCTTGAAGATTTCGCCTAGATAACGAGCCACCTCTTTCAGGCCAACTTGTTGGGCAAAGACTGATTTTTTAGAAATCAAGGTACGCAAAACTTCAAAGTAATGCTGCGCTACATGATCCTTTTCAAACTTTTCAATTTGCTCTTCTTGGCTAGGGAAAACCATTTTCTCTCTACCTTTCTACTAGGACTTGTACCTTTAGAATCAATACAAGTGGATGTTCCTTTTCTTTAGTCTCTATATAAAAGCAAGAGGTGGAAAAAATCTCTCCCACCTCCCTGTGTTTATTACCAAACTGGTTGATCCAAGCCGTCTGAAGTTTCTTCGATGACTTTTTTCACTTCGTCAGTGTGGTAAGCTGCGATAATTTTCTTGATTGCATCAGCTTTAGGTGATGATTCCCAATCTTTTTTCGCAACGATGATGTTGTACCATTGTTTTGAGTTTTCGTCAGCTTGCTCTTTAAAGAGTGCTTTCTTGTAGTCCAATTTTGCTTCTGTAACAAAAGTGTTGTTTACAACTGCTGCATCAACTGAAGTCAATGAACGAGCTGTTTGGCTAGCGTCCAACTCAGTGATTTTCAAGTTCTTTGGATTTTCTTTGATGTTTGCGATGGTAGCAAGTTCAGTTCCTGAAACATCCAATTTAATCAAACCTGCTGATTGAAGAAGGTAAAGGGCACGGCTTTCGTTAGTAGCATCGTTTGGAATTGCAATTTCACCGTTGTTTGGGATTTCTTCCACTTTAGTATACTTGTTTTCTTCACCGTTTTTACCTGAGTAAAGGCGGATTGGTGAGATATAAGTATCTGCAATCGCTACAAGGTCTTTGCCGTTTTCTTTGTTCCAGTTGTTCAAGAAGTTGTAGTGTTGGAAAGCGTTCAAGTCTACTTCACCATCAGCAGTTGCTTTGTTTGGTTGTGAGTAGTCAGTGAACTCTGTGAATTCCAATTTAATTCCATCTTTTTCAACCAATTCTTGAATTTTATCCCAACGCGCTTCTTCTGAACCGCTACGGTTAACAGTTGCGATTTTAACTGTAGTTGTATTGTCTGCTTTCTTGTCTGAATTTCCGCAAGCTACAAGTGTAAGGCCTGCTACTGTAGCGATCGCCGCCACGCTTAACCATTTTTTGATTTTCATGATTCGTTCTCCTTTAAAAATAATACCGTAATAGTATCTCATACTTTATTTGATTTCGCAAATTGTTATTATATAGGCAGACATATAGTTTGAAACTATATGTCTGAAAGTTGCAAAATCATCCATTTACTAGAGAATGGATGATTGCTAAACACTATTTAATATCAGCTTCTGCTGGGAGGTAAGAACCACCAAAGAACTGTTGAGATAATTTTTCAAGAGTTCCGTCTTTGTATAGTTCTTGGATGCGTTTGTCAACAAATGATTTCAATTCATCTTGACCTTTTGCAAGAAGTGGGTATACGTAAGGTTGTTGGTCGCTTGGAAGTTCGATGACTTTCAAGTTATCCAAGCCTTGGTTTTTGATAACTGTTTCTACACCGATTTTATCAAAAATCTTGTAGTCGAATTGTCCATCGCTCAAACGAGACATGATTTGTTGGAAATCTGCCTTAGTATAATTAAGGATAGTTGGATTGTCCACATGTTCTGTGTTGTATGCTTCCAATTGTTTAGCTGAGGTTGTTCCTTGAACGACTTCAGTAGATTTTCCACCGATATCATCAAGAGACTTGATGCTAGTGTCGTCCTTCTTCACAACAAGAACGTTAGGGTTTTTAGCAGTTGGCGCTGCGTAAAGGTATTTTTCTGCACGTTCTTTGGTATAGCTGAGGTTGTTAACAGCCATTTGATAACGATCACTATCAAGTCCTGGGAAAATCCCTGACCATTCTGTCTTTTCAAACTTGACTTCATACTTGTCAGAGTCTTTAAAGATCGCACGGATAAGTTCAATCTCGTAACCAGTCAATTCACCATTTTCTTCATAGATAAATGGTTTTGGCGAACCGTTAGTTGCTACGACGATTTCTTTTTTACCAGATGTTGCTTCACCTGATGCTGCATCTTTCTTCTCACCACCTGAGCACGCTGCTAGTACACCTGCAGCAACAAGCCCTAGGGCAGCAAGAGATGAATATTTAACGATTTTTTTCATGTCATTTCCTCCAAAATAGAATACTGTACTATCTTAACAGAAAATATTTTTTTTCGCCATTATATGATATCTATCTCGGTGATAGGTTTTTTTTATGGCTGACTAAAAGACCAGACGCAAGACTGCAACCAAGACTACTCCAAAGATAACCGTCCCCACCAGATTGCGGTAACGAAAGGCGACAAAGGCTGTCGGAAAGACTGCTAAAAAGTCCAACCATTTTATCTGTGGGAAGCTTCCAACTTTTCCTGTTACTACACTTGAAAGGATCAAGGCGAAGATAATAGATACAGGTAAAAATTTCAAAAAACGCTCTACGATTGCTGGCAATCCTTTGTACTTAGCAAGGATGAAAGGAATCATTCTCGGAATCCAAGTCACCAAGCCAGACAAGATAATTGCCATTAAAATATACTTACTGACCATCCAAAATCACCCCCATAGTACAACCTAGCAAGGTCGCAAACAGTACAGCTAGTGACTGGGACACCACTGTCAAAAGCAAAAAGAAAGACACCGCAACAACCGCTAGAATTATCAGTAGATTGCGGATAGGAATCCGTTTTTGCATAATTTGAAACTGGGAAGTAAAAATCCCGATAAACATCCCCACTAGGGCAAAATCTAGACCAATAACTTCCGGATTTGGCAAAAGTCCACCTAGAGCAGTCCCGACAACAGTCCCGACAAACCAAGCTAGATAGCTGTTAAGGTTGTTTCCGTGCATCCACATAGGATTGATCTTGTCTGTATGGGCTAATTCTCCCATCAAAACCCCGTAAGTCTCATCTGTCAAGAGACTAGACATACCGATATTTTGCCAGAGACTGGTATGACGGAAATAGGTCGACGCATGCAAGCTCAGCAAAAAGAGTCGTAAATTGATTAAAAAGACTGTCATGGCAATGGCTGCTACAGGTGCTTGGACCGCAATCAATGCCAACATGGCAAACTGGGCGCTCCCAGCATAAACAAAGAGGCTCATCAAGCCCATTTCCACAGGTGTTACATAGGGTGCACCGATAATCCCACAAGCAAGACCGATGCTGATATAACCTAAAGCCGTCGGTACAGCTGCTTGTACACCCTCCCAAAATCCTTTTTCTTTCATAAACCTCCTCACTATTCATTCCTTCATCAACTGCTTTCTAAACAGTCATAGCAAAAATTATTATAACACATTCATAAAATAGAAAAAAGTTTAGAATTTGAAGTTAATAAAACACTGTTTGTTTTTGTCATCAAATAGCTGCTATCTTAATAAACTCTCTCATTTGTCCAAACAAAAAAGCCAGCCTAGAGCTAACTCTTTATTCTATGGTATCAAAAGCGAGACTTGGTTTGGCATTTAGATCTAAGCCTGCAAAATTTTCTTTGTTCCACTCGCTGACGCTAGCATAGGCAATCATTCCTGCATTATCTCCACAAAGACGTAGAGGTGGAATGATAACCTTGACATCGGTGATTTCAGCTGCTAGGCGTTCTCTGAGACCTTTATTGGCAGCCACACCACCAGCCACAACTAGAGTTTTAACAGGATATTTCTCCAAGGCTTTCTTGGTTTTTGCCATGAGAATATCCATAACTGCTGCTTGGAAGGAAGCGCACAAATCCTCTGTGGACAAGTTTTCTCCCTTTTGCTCAGCATTGTGGTGCAAATTGATAAAGGCAGACTTCAAACCTGAGAATGAAAACTCCAGATTGTCCTCCTTGATCATGGCACGAGGAAATCATAGACATCCTGACCTTTATGCGCTAACTCATCAATCTCACGACCTGCTGGATAGGTCAAGCCCATGACACGACCGACCTTATCATAGGCCTCGCCAACCGCATCATCACGTGTTTCGCCAACAATCTTATAATCACCAGCCTCAGACACATAGACCAACTCTGTATGCCCACCACTGACTAAAAGGGCTAGCAAGGGAAACTCCAAAGTCTCGACACTTTGAGCTGCCATGAGATGACCAGCCATGTGATTCACAGGAATCAAAGGAAGGCCATGTGCCCAAGCAAAGGCCTTGGCAGCTGACAAACCAACAAGCAAGGCTCCGACCAAGCCTGGTCCGTAGGTAACCGCCACAGCTGTCACATCGTTTTCAGTAATTCCTGCTTCTGCTAACGCCTCCTCGATACAGGCTGTAATGACCTCGACATGGTGACGACTAGCCACTTCTGGCACTACGCCACCAAAACGTTTATGACTCTCAATTTGACTAGCAATGACATTGGACAAGAGCTCGTCGTCATTTTTCAAGACGGCGACACTGGTCTCATCACAGGATGTCTCAAATGCTAAAATATATCTATCCTTCATCTATTTCTCTCTTCATGATAATAGCGTCCTCGACTGGATCATGGTAATAGGCCATTCTCTCAGCGATGACTGCCATTTTTTCTTTCTTGTAAAATGCTTGCGCTCGGTGGTTGGACTTTCTGACTTCGAGGAAAATCTCCTTGTCTGTCGGCAATGTTGCAAACAAGGCTGAGGCTATCCCCTGACCTTGATAAGCTTTCTTGACAGCAATTTGCAAGACTTCTGCTTCAAAAAGATTCTCCTGAATTGCTAGAAAACCTATCACTTCTTCCCCATCATAAGCTAGAACATACCAAGTCTGGTCTTGAGACAGGTCTGCTTGGATTTGTTCCAACGTCCAAGGACTGACGGGATAAACATCCGTCATCACTTCGTAGATAGCTTGTGCCACATCAGGTTGCTGTTGGATTCGTTTGATTTCTATCATAGGCGTTTAATGTAGGACTCGCCAGACTCGGCGTGGTTCTTGAGCCAATTTTCCTCAGCTTCGACACGTTTGAGGTAATTCGGCACAAAATCATGCAAGGAGTCTGCTTCCTTATCCCAGGCCCAAAGAGCAAGATTCGCTGCATTTGGTAAGGTTTCTTGATAGTTAGCCTGTGGCAAGTGTTCTTGAATCTGCTCGACAAAGGCACCCACTTCACCAACAAAGGTCACCTGGTCTGCATCCTTGACCTGCTCTAGGACTTCCGCAAAGGACAGATGCGCTTCTGGAAAGACAGGTTGAGCATGTTCATAAATCCTGCGTATACATTGTTACGGCGTGCATCCATCAAGGGAACCACCAAGCTTTGCTGCTGGCTCGGTACCAGAGCTAAAAGACTAGACATCCCCACCAACTCAATGTCCAGGGTATGTGCCAAGGTCTTGGCAGTTGCTACTGCGATTCGCAAGCCAGTATAACTACCTGGCCCCTCTGCCACGACGATTCGATCCAAATCCTTGGGTGTCAAATCTAGACTGGTCATCAAAAAATCGATGGCAGGCATGAGGGTAATACTGTGATTTTTCTTGATATTTATCGTAGTCTCGGCAAGAAGCTGCTTATCCTCTAAAATAGCTAGAGAAAGAGCCTTGCTGGACGTATCAAAAGCTAATACTTTCATAACACATTCCTATCTTTTTGTCTGTTTACTATTATACTACAAAAGCCGACACATGGGAATCTTCTTTGTTTTGAAATAAGAATGTCCTGCCAAATAGACAGGACAAGCACTTAAGTATTTAAGCCAAAGTAAAATACAAACCAGACCACATAGGTCACCATGAGAAGGAAAAACGAATACAGAGTCACGAAGCCAATCTTCCAAATGAGTTTGGCTTTCCGATACTCTAGCCGAGTATACAAAACATTTCCTCCGTAAACACAGGCAACGAATATCGCAAAGGCCAGAAGACGAATGATAATAGCTAGTTGAAACATATCCTGCCCTCCTTCATAAGGAAAAACCTCTTTTCTAACTTTATTATAGCACTTGATTACAAAGTCTTCAAATACTTGTATCGGGCAAAATGAAACACATTTCAAGCTCCTTACTTTCATGTTTCCTGCTTTTACTAATTCCCCTTTTTATGTTATAATTGAGATAATTGTAACGAATCAAGGTCAATACAGGCAGAAAATGAAATAGAAACAAACAGCTTCAAGCTGGTAATTTTTTGAATACAGCTGACCTGAAAACAGAAAGGAAACACATGATTTACAAAGTTTTTTATCAAGAAACAAGAGACCGTAGCCCACGTCGTGAAACAACACGTTCACTTTACTTAGACATTGATGCTAACTCAGAACTTGAGGGACGTATCATTGCCCGTGAACTTGTTGAAAAAAACCGTCCAGAATTCAACGTTGAATATATCGAGCTCTTGTCAGACAAATTGCTAGACTACGAAAAAGAAACTGGCGCATTCGAAATTACGGAGTTCTAATATGGCCTATACTCTTAAACCAGAAGAAGTGGGCGTTTTTGCCATTGGTGGTCTAGGAGAAATCGGTAAAAATACATACGGAATCGAATACCAAGACGAAATTATCATCGTTGATGCAGGGATTAAATTCCCCGAGGATGATCTTCTTGGTATCGACTACGTTATCCCTGATTACTCTTACATTGTCGAAAATATCGACCGCGTCAAGGCTCTCTTGATTACCCACGGACACGAGGACCATATCGGAGGGATTCCGTTCTTGCTCAAGCAAGCAAATATCCCTATCTATGCAGGACCTCTAGCCCTTGCTTTGATCCGTGGAAAACTCGAAGAGCATGGACTTTTGCGCAATGCCACACTTCACGAAATCAACCACAACACTGAGTTGACCTTTAAAAATCTTAAAGCAACTTTCTTTAGAACAACTCACTCTATCCCAGAACCTTTGGGAATTGTTATCCACACACCTCAAGGAAAAATCGTCTGTACCGGTGACTTCAAGTTTGACTTTACACCAGTTGGTGAACCTGCAGACTTGCACCGTATGGCAGCCCTAGGTGAAGACGGAGTGCTTTGCTTACTCTCTGACTCGACAAATGCTGAAGTGCCAACCTTTACAAACTCTGAGAAGGTTGTCGGCCAATCTATCATGAAGATTATCCAAGGTATCGAGGGACGTATCATCTTTGCATCCTTTGCCTCAAATATCTTCCGTCTCCAGCAAGCGACTGATGCTGCTGTTAAAACAGGTCGTAAGATTGCTGTCTTCGGACGCTCTATGGAGAAAGCCATTGTCAATGGGATTGAACTTGGTTACATCAAGGCCCCTAAGGGAACCTTTATCGAGCCAAATGAAATCAAAGACTACCCTGCGGGTGAAATTCTTATCCTCTGTACGGGTAGCCAGGGTGAACCTATGGCCGCTCTCTCTCGTATTGCTAACGGAACTCACCGTCAGGTGCAACTCCAACCTGGTGATACGGTTATCTTCTCATCTAGTCCAATCCCAGGAAACACCACTAGCGTTAACAAGCTGATTAACATCATTTCTGAAGCTGGTGTTGAAGTTATCCATGGTAAGATTAACAATATCCATACATCTGGACACGGTGGTCAGCAGGAACAAAAACTCATGCTCCGCCTCATCAAACCAAATACTTCATGCCTGTCCACGGTGAATATCGTATGCAGAAAGTTCACGCTGGACTTGCCGTAGATACTGGAGTTGAGAAGGACAATATCTTTATCATGAGCAATGGTGATGTCCTTGCCCTTACTGCAAACTCTGCTCGTATCGCTGGTCATTTCAATGCTCAAGATATCTACGTCGATGGAAATCGGATCGGTGAAATCGGTGCGGCAGTCCTAAAAGACCGCCGAGACCTATCCGAAGATGGTGTCGTACTTGCTGTTGCAACGGTAGACTTTGAGTCTCAGATGATTATTTCTGGACCAGATATCCTTAGTCGTGGTTTCGTCTACATGCGCGAATCTGGCGACTTGATCCGTCAGAGTCAACGCATCCTTTTCAATGCTATTCGTATCGCTTTGAAAAACAAAGATGCCAGCGTCCAATCAGTCAATGGTGCTATCGTAAACGCCATTCGACCATTCCTTTACGAAAATACTGAACGTGAACCAATCATCATTCCGATGATTCTCACGCCAGATGAAGAATAATAAAAAATTCTCTGAAATCCTATGACTTCAGAGAATTTTCATTATTTAACGACAATTTCGTAACGAGTTTTGCTAGTGAAAGTCTCACCTGCTTTTAGAATCACTTGATCTTTCAGGTCACTGTGAATAGCATCTGGCAAAGCCTGTGCTTCAAGAGCAATCCCATTATGTTGAATCATTGGTTGACCAGCGATAATCACACTCTCATCCACAAAGTTAGCTGTGTAGACTACAAAGCACGGAGCTTCTGTCTTGAAGAGCAGGAAGCGACCTGAACCTTGGTCGTATAGAAAACCTGCATTATCATGTCCTGCAGGAAGAGCAAATGGATGGTCCAATCCAGATACGAGTTGAATCTGTTCATCTTCGTCTGCAAAGATATCTTTCAACAAGGAACCATTGTAGATATGTTTGACCACATCACGATTAGCATATGGAGTTTTAGCTGGCACTCCATCAGGAGCAATTGGATAGATACCCTCAGTGTTCAATTGGAAGACATGGCGGTCAACAGTCTGAGTGAAATCCCCAGACAAGTTAAAGTAGCTATGATTGGTCGGATTAACCAAAGTATCCTGGTCCGTCGTCACCTTATAGCTAACTTCATAAGCACCATTTTCTTCCAAGTGGTAGCTGATCCAAATTTTAAGATTTCCAGGGAAACCTCCTGTACCGTCTGTTCTTTCTGTGTAAAGAGTCAAACCATGGTCGCTGACTTCAACCAATTCAAACAAGCTAGAATCCCAACCTGTCGAACCGCTGTGGTTACAGTTGCTAGCGTTGTTGACTTCGAGTTCATAGGTTTTTCCATTCAATTCGAATGTCGCACCTGCGATACGACCTGCAACTGGACCTACACTCACTCCATGTTTAGGACTGTTACCTACATAGCTGTCAAAATCATCAAAGCCTAGGATAACATTAGCAAAATTACCAGCCTTATCAGGAGTTACATAGCGTAGAATCGTTGCACCATAGGTCATGATTTCTAGTTGATAGCCTGCTTCTGTTTCAAAGCGATAAGCGACAACATCCTTGCCATCAACTTTCCCAAATACACGTTCTGTGTATGCTTTCATCCTTCTCTCCTTATTATTTGAATTCGTGAATAATAACACCTTGAACGACGCGGTTTACTGTACCTGTAGGTGATGGTGTATCAGGTCTGTTGCCAACTTTAAGCGAAGTCAAAAGGGCAAACAACTGTCCGTAGACAATATAAGGGAATACACGGTAAACGTCATTCAAGACACCGCCACAGCCCAGTGCTACTTCCTTAACATTTTCAAGACCAAAGGCTTGATCGCTCAAGAGAACAACACGACGAGCAATTTGGTCACCTGCAACTTCACGAACCAAGTCTAAGTCATACTTACGAGTATAGTCTGTTGTAGTACCAAAGACTAGAACTACAGTATCTTCATTGATAAGAGATTTTGGACCATGACGGAAGCCAACTGGGCTTTCATACATAGTTGCAACCTGACCAGCAGTCAATTCCAAAATTTTCAGTTGTGCTTCATGAGCAAGTCCGAAGAATGGACCTGCACCTAAGTAAATCACTCGGTTAAAGTCTAGGTCAACCAACTCTTTCACATCTGCCACATTGTCAAGAACTTTACGAGCAAGACTAGAAAGCACTTCAAAACGTTCAGCTTTAACAGCAAATTCAGTTGGATCGAAAACCAAAAGCGCTGTCAACATCATTGAAGTAAAGCTTGATGTCATAGCAAAGCCAGCATCGTTAGAAGCTGCCGGTTGCAAGAGCAAGAGGTTGCGATCGTCACCGTGAGCTTGAAGTGCTAATTTCCCTTCAGCCGCACATGTGATTGTTACTTGATAAAGCTCATCAACTAAGGCTTTTGCCAAGTCAACTGTTGCTACACTCTCAGGTGAGTTTCCACTACGTGCGAATGATACCAAAACAGTTGCCACGTCTTTTTTCAAATAAGTTTGTGGATTTGCAACGATATCAGTTGTCGCAATAGCATTGAAATTCCATTTACGTTCGTCATAGACTTCCTTGAAGTATGGAACCAAGGTATCACCTACATAAGCTGAAGTTCCAGCACCAGTCAGGATAACCTTGATGTAGTCATGTTTATCTGCAATTCCTTGCAAGAAGGCTGCAATTTCATCACGGCGGGCTTGATAGGATTCAAAAGCTTCCTTCCAAACATCTGGTTGTTGGTAAATTTCGCGTGTGGTGATCTCTGCTCCCAACTCAAGCAAATCTTCTTTTGTATAATCTAGCATTGAAAACCTCTAATCTAATATTGTTTCATGATTAAAAACATGGGAATGGGAGTCGCTCCCATTCCCATGTATATTTTCTATAAGATGATTTAACGTTTTAACGCAATCACATCTTATACTCAATGAAAATCAAGAGCAAACTAGGAAGCTAGCCGAAGGCTGTACTCAAGTACGGCAAGGCGAAGCTGACGTGGTTTGAATTTGATTTTTGAAGAGTATTATTCATCTTCATCGTCGTCGAAGCTTGCCAATAAATCATTAACTTTCACAATGCTTTCTGAAGCACGACTCTTATAGTCCGCATCCATGCCAGTTAGGCTTGCATTGATAAACTCAATGACCATTGGAAGGTTCATTCCTGCATAAAGTTCAATGTCGCGACCTTCCATAATCAAACGGCTCACCACGTTACATGGAGTTCCGCCAAGAAGATCCGCAAAGACTAGGAAATCATCCAATCCTTCAACAGCAGCTTCAAATTTAGCAGTAAATTCTTCTGGTCCATCTTCTGGAAGAAGAGCAACCGCATGAATGTTGTCTTGTGGTCCCATAATCATCTCTGTGCTACCTTAAGTTCTTCACAGAAACGACCGTGGCTCACTAAAATCAATGATTTACTCATAAATTATGCGCCCATTCCAAGTAAGAATTTACCGATGAATGAAAGTCCAACAGCAAGAGCAATGATAATACCGATTGCTTTAGTTGAGTTCATACCTTTCTTACCAAGCAACCAGAAGATGAATGCTGTGAAGATTGCTGGAAGCAAGCGTGGGAAGATTGAGTTCAAGATATCTTGGAAGTCAATCATTTTCTCACCGATTGGCAATTTGTATGAAATTTCAAAGTTGATCATTGTTGCTACAAGAGCACCCATCATGAATACACCAAGAACAGATGCAGCTTCAATCAAAGCTGTCAAAGTACTTTGCATGTTGTTGATAAGGTTAACCCCTTCTTTGTATGCAAATTCCAATTGTTTCCAACGGAAGATGTCATACGCTACTGCAACTGCGATCCAAAGGAAGATACCCCAAGGTTGACCAGCGATAGCCATTGTTGCAGCGATAGATCCCATGATAGCAGGAACAAGTGAACCAAAGATAGTATCTCCAAGAGGAGCGAATGGTCCCATCAAACCTGTCTTGATACCGTTAACCGCATCTTTTGAGCCAACGCCATCTTTTTCTTCCATAGCAAGGTCAAAACCAGCGATGATTGTGTGGAAGAATGGTGAAGTGTTGAAGAATTGAGTATGAACTTTCATCATTTCTTTCAACTCAGGAGTTCCATCTCCATACATTTTACGCAATTGTGGCAAGATCATGTAAAGGTAACCTGATGCTTGCATACGCTCGTAGTTCCATCCCAATTGGAAAGTGAACAAGCTACGTTTGTTAATTTGATTAAAATCTTCTTTTGTTAATTTGTAATTAGAATTCGTCATCTTCAATTTCCCCACTTTCTGATGGTGTAGAAGGTGCTGCTACAGCAACTTTTTGGCTGTTCTTGAAGTGAACAACTGCAAGGAAGATACCCACGATAGAGATACCGATCATAGACAATCCTTTGAAGTTGTTTGCAAAGCCAATTTTTTCAGCAACGTCAGCAGGAAGAGTGCCAATGATACCAGCAACTGCTCCACCAAGACCTGTTACGTATGAGTAAAGTACAGTCAACATAGCTGTCAAACCGAATCCCATAGCAAGGTAGTGAAGGTTACGTTTAACTGGAAGGTAACGAAGCAAGATAGCGAATCCAAGACCTGGAAGCATACGACCTGCAAGAGTCAAACCGTCTGCAACCCATTGGTATTCTTTAACAAGGTTTACAACACCTTGTACGAATTCTCCACCAAAAGCAAGCGCGAAGAATACTGGAAGGGCACGAGAAGCAGCCCATGGAAGCGCACCAAGAAGGTAGTTGCGTTCGATTCCTTTGTAGTCAAAGCGTTCGATCGCAGCATCAATACGGTGTGCGAAGAATGTAGTAGTCATACGACCAAGTACGTCGAAGTAAGTCAAAAGTGCCGCTACTGGTACAGCGATTGTAGTGATCGCAAGATCTGTTTCGATACCTTGTGAAACTGAGAAAGCAGTCGCAAGAACCGCACCAGAAGTTGCGTCGATACGAGAAGCACCACCAAAGGTACCTACCCCAAGTACGAACAACTGCAAGCTACCACCGATAAACAAACCAGTTGTCAAATCTCCCATGATCAAACCAGTAATGAAACCAGCGAATACAGGGGAACCTGCAGAAGAAACGATCGTCAACTCATCACAGATTTGATAAGCTGAGTACAAAGTGAGAAGTAAAATTTGCCACCATTGTATCATAACAATGACCTCCTAAAAATTTTTTCCTATTTTAATAAGCTCAAAAAGTCTGAAACTGGATCATTTGGAACCATTTGAGCAGTAAGTTTAACACCTTTTTCCGCCAATTTGTGGAAATCTTCTACGTCTTTATCTACAACGTTGATTGAACGTGTGATAGAACGTGTTTCTGGTGTTTGAGACATGTTGCCGACATTGACAGTTTCAAGTGGCACACCTGCTTCTACCAAACCGAGGAAACGGTCAGGTTTGCGTGCTACAATCAAAAGACGTTGGCTATCATATTTACCAGCAAGGATATTCGCTGCTGCTTTATCAACTGGCAAAATACTAAGTTTTACACCTGGTGGTGTTGCAAGTTTCAAGCCGCTTTTTTCAACATCGTTGTTCACAACTTCATTGTCAACAACCATGATACGTGAAACATTCAGTTTAGCAGACCAAAGGTTTGCTACTTGTCCGTGAATTAAGCGCCCATCTATACGGCATCCTACAATTGTCATAAGTTTTCCCCCTTTATTTGTTTTAGTGTAGGTTTACGAGTTAAATGTATGTGTTCTTTATATTCCCCTTCAGTTTCAAAGATAATGATGCGGTTGGCACCTTCCTTGAGATAGCTGTGTGGAATATATAGAGATAAGGTTGGACCGACATTCCAGAAACGACCTAGATTGTGTCCGTTGATATAAGCAATCCCTTTACCAAACTCAGATAAGTCTAAGTAGGTATCCTTTGGCGCCTCAACTTCAAAGTCATAAGCGTAAAAGGCAGGTTGCCCTTCTGTCCATCCTTTGAGAAATCAATCTTCTCAGGATTATCAAGTGGAAGCGGGTATTGTTTCCAGTTGAGCAAGAAATGCAAATCTTTACAAACACCTGTGCGAATACCTTTTCGTTGGGTATCTGCTAAGAATTTATGACCGTAGTTGACACGCCCCATATTTTCTATCAGTATGTCAATATTGGATAGCGTTTTCTTTTTACCTTGATAAAAAATATCTTCACCGATTTCTGTTTGGTACTGTGTTGCCACTCGTTTACCATCGATAAAGAGTTGAGCTCTATCTCGCCCGTCAATAATTCGAATGCGTTCTTCATCTGCATCCCAACTAACTTCCGTACGATAGAGTAGATATCCGTAACCTTGTCCCAGCTCTTCCATTTTCTTAGGATAGAGACTTTCGATCGGACTCGCTAAGGAATCTAAGGTTTCAAACAAGGAAACTTTCTCAACTAGCGGAATCGCTTCAACTTCCATACTTTCCTTGTGAAGTGGATCAGATTGTGGATACTCAGGATAGTAAGTCGCCATCATTTCTTTCACTGCGTAATATTTAGCAGTTGGGTTTCCAGCTTCATCAAGAAGAGCGTCATAATCATAAGATGTTACTTGTGGTAAATCAATGGTTCCTCGAGCTGAACAACCATTCATAAAACCAAAGTTTGTTCCACCGTGGAACATGTAAAGGTTGATAGAGCCTTGCTCTAAAACCTCGTGGACAGCTTCTGCTAATTCCTCAGGGTCACGCTTGATGATTGGTTCTTTCCATCGATTGAACCAGCCATCCCAGAATTCCATACACATGAGTGGCCATTTCTTGTCGTGCTCATCAAAGAACTCTTGCATTTGTGAGAAATTATAAGCAGCCTTGGAACCAAAGTTCCCTGTCACAAAAAGATCATCCTCAATTAAGGTTCCAGCCTTAAGAGTTGCTCGCCATGGTCCATCTGATGTGAAAAGCGGACAAGTAACTGCTCGTTCTTCCATCAAACGTCGAATCACCCTCAAGTAGGTCTTGTCCTCGCCATAGGATCCGTACTCATTCTCGACTTGCATCATGAGAATGTTCCCACCGTTTTCCAATAATCTCGGAACTAGACGTGGAAGCAACTGATCATAGTAGCGACCAACCATGTCAATGAAAGCTGGGTCAGATGACCGAATTCTCATATCCTTGGTCAAGAGCCATGCTGGTAAACCACCGAATTCCCATTCTGCACAGATAAATGGAGAAGGACGTACAATTGCATATAAGCCCAAATCTTGTGCAGTTTGAAGAAATCTCTCTAAATCAAGATTGTCTTCAAAGTTAAAGTGACCTTCAGCAGGTTCATGCATGTTCCAAGCAACATAAGTCTCAACCGTATTGAAACCTAGTGCCTTGAGGTTATACAGTGAATGATGCCAATCTTCCGCAGGAACTCTAAAATAGTGAATGGCCCCAGACAAAATCTTGAATGGTTTCCCATCCAGATAGAAATCATCTTTAATTTCAAATCTTGCCATTCTTCCTCCCCTAAAAGCGAAAAGTTTGCGCTTTCATGTATTGTTATATCAACTATAAACTAATCGGGGATTAATGTCAATACTTTTTGAAATTTTCTTTAAAATTTTTCTATTTTTTTACTGAATCTTTTCTAAAAAAATCATCTCAAATCCTATAAAATCAACATTCTGACTTAAGAGCAAAAATACATGGCAAAACACAAATTATTTATATCTATTCTAATTTCTTATTCTGATATTTTAATTTTTTTAAGTGCTTTTCAGCTATTTTTAAGAATTTATGTTAAAATGATAAGTGGAGAAGGAAAAAAATGAGGTGAAAATATGGCAATTCCAAAGTATCAATACATTAAGGATGAATTGAAAAATAAGATCATTTCTGGTCAATTCGCTAGTGGAGATAAGTTCTACACTGAAGCAGAATTGATTTCCATGTATGATGTTAGTTCAATCACAGTAGTTCGTGCCTTGAACGACCTTGCCAAAGACGGATATATTGTCCGCCAACAAGGGAAGGGAACTTTCGTGGCTCGTGCTCGCAAGCATAAACTCGTTGAATTTTCTGATGTAGAAATCTTCGAGACCAAAGACGATAAGGTAACTGTTCTTTCTATCGAACGCGGGAACGATCTTAAATACTTAGAAAAACTCGGCCTACGCGGCGATCAATTCTATTATAAGATTGAACGTGTTCGTGAAACAAATGGTGTTACCTATATCTATCACAGTTCATATATTCCTGAACAATACATCAATGCCAACTATCCAAATCTTGAATACTATAGTTCTATCTATACTCGTTTCAAATTGGACTACCACATTCACATGAATGACGAGCATTTTGAAGAAATTAACGAAATTGTATTTCCGACGCCAGAACATGCCGCTTCTATCCTAGGAATCGACACTAAATTCCCAACTGTTTTCCAAACTAAGACAACTCAGCTTGAAGCAACTGGTCAAGTTTTGGAATACATCGAAACTTATAAACGTTCTGATTTCTACAAAATTAAATTCATCTCTTGTGACCGTGATCACTAATTTTAAAAATCCTGAGGCAACTGTCTCAGGGTTTTTATATACCCATTATAGCATCAGCTCCCTTCCCTGAAAATAGCATTTCAAGCAATTCTATAATTAGTAACCTTTTTACTAAAAAATAGTCAAAATTAGAAAAATATATCTTAATTTATAAATTATTCTATTTTTTATAGTAATTTCCTCAAAAACTTGACTTTATTTTAGTTAGAACATACAATAGAGTCAGTATGTGAAAACGCTATCAAAAATATAAAAGGGAGGTTTTTTAATGAAACCAGAAAATAAACAGCGCTTCTCTATTCGTAAATATGCAATCGGAGCAGCTTCTGTATTGATCGGCTTTGCCTTTCAGGCTCAAGCTGTTGCTGCTGACGGAGTCGTACCTACTCCAACAGAAAATCAGTCTGCTGTCCAAGCTACTGGAGAAGTCACTCCACCAACGAGTGAAGAAAAACTCGAGACTGCTCCAACAACAGAAAGTGCTACTCCAGCTGCTCCAGTAGCAACTACTGAAACTCCAAAAGTTGAAGTTGCTCCTGCACCTGTCGTAGAAAAAACTGTTGCAACCGAAGAAGCTCCAACAAAACCAGAAGTCACTGAAGAAGCTAAACAGCCTGAACCAGAAAAGGTAGAAAACAAAGAAGTTGCTAAAGTTGAAGCTCCTGCAGTCGCTACAGAACGAGCAGCTCAAGTCAATGAAAAACTGGCTAAAAAGAAAATCGTTTCTATCGATGCTGGACGTAAATACTTCTCTCCAGATCAACTGAAAGAAATCATCGACAAGGCCAAACACTATGGCTATACTGATCTTCACCTTTTGGTTGGAAATGATGGCTTGCGCTTCATGCTTGATGACATGTCTCTAACTGTTGGTGACAAGACTTATGCTAGCGACGATGTCAAACGTGCTGTCGAAAACGGAACTAATGCCTACTACAACGATCCAAATGGTAATCACCTAACTGAAAGCCAAATGACCGACTTGATTAGCTATGCTAAGGATAAAGGAATTGGACTTATCCCAACAGTCAATAGCCCAGGTCATATGGATGCTATCCTCAACGCCATGAAAGAACTTGGCATTGAAAAACCTAACTTCAACTACTTTGGTAAAGAATCTGCACGTACTGTTGACCTTGATAATGAAAAAGCAGTTGCCTTTACAAAAGCTTTGATTGATAAATACGCTGCTTACTTTGCTGGCAAGTCTGAAATCTTCAACATCGGTTTAGACGAGTATGCTAATGACGCTACTGATGCCAAAGGTTGGAGCGTTCTTCAAGCCTATAAATGGTATCCAGAAGATGGCTTCCCAGACAAAGGTTATGATAAATTCATCGCCTATGCTAATGATCTAGCTCATATCGTCAAATCTCATGGTCTTAAACCAATGGCCTTTAACGACGGTATTTACTATAATAGTGACACTACTTTTGGCACCTTTGACAAAGATATCATCGTGTCTATGTGGACTGGTGGCTGGGGAGGTTACGATGTTGCCTCATCTAAACTTCTATCTGAAAAAGGACACCAAATCCTCAATACTAATGATGCTTGGTACTATGTCCTCGGTCGTAATGCTGACGGACAAGGTTGGTATAACCTAGACCAAGGATTGAACGGCATTAAGAGCACACCGATTACTTCTGTTCCAAAAACTGAAGGTGCGGATATCCCTATTATCGGTGGGATGGTAGCTGCTTGGGCTGATACTCCATCTGCACGCTACTCTCCATCTCGTCTCTTCAAGCTTATGCGTCAATTCGCAAACTCAAATGCTGAATATTTCGCTGCCGACTACGAGTCTGCTGAACAAGCTCTTAAAGAAGTTCCAACAGATCTTAGTCGCTATACAGCCGAAAGCGTAGCAGCTGTTAAAGAAGCTGAAAAGGCTATTCGCTCTCTTGATAGCAACCTTAGTCGCGCTGAACAAGATAGCATTGACCAAGCCATTGCAAAACTTCAAGAAGCCGTTAGCAACTTAACCTTCACACCAGAGGCTCAAAAAGAAGAAGATGGCAAACGCGAAGTTGAAAAACTAGCTAAAAACAAGGTTATCTCAATCGATGCCGGACGTAAATACTTCACTCTAGACCAACTCAAACGTATCGTAGATAAAGCCAGCGAACTGGGTTACTCTGACCTTCATCTCCTCCTTGGAAATGATGGACTTCGCTTCCTCTTGGATGACATGACAATTACTGCAAACGGCAAGACCTATGCAAGTGACGATGTAAAAAATGCCATCATTGAAGGAACAAAATCTTACTACGACGATCCAAATGGAACAACTCTGAACCAGGCTGAAATCACTGAGCTTATCCAATATGCTAAGGATAGAGGCATTGGAATTATCCCTGCTATCAACAGCCCTGGCCACATGGATGCTATGCTTGTCGCTATGGAAAAATTGGGCATTGCAAACCCTCAAGCTAATTTTGACAAGGTTTCAAAAACAACGATGGACCTTGAAAACGAAGAAGCAATGAACTTTACAAAAGCCCTTATCGGCAAATACATGGACTTCTTGCAGGCAAGACTAAGATCTTTAACTATGGTACAGATGAGTATGCCAACGACGCTACTAACGCTCAAGGTTGGTACTACCTCAAGTGGTATGGACTCTATGGTAAGTTTGCAGATTATGCTAATGGTCTAGCTGCCATGGCTAAAGAAAAAGGTCTACAACCAATGGCCTTTAACGATGGTTTCTACTATGAAGATAAAGACGATGTTGAGTTCGATAAAGATGTTATCATCTCTTACTGGTCTAAAGGTTGGTGGGGTTATAACCTTGCATCTCCTCAATATCTAGCAAGCAAGGGGTATAAGTTCCTTAACACGAATGGAGATTGGTACTATATCCTCGGCCAAAAACCTGAAGATGGTGGAGGCTTCCTCAAGAAAGCTATCGAAAATACTGAAAAAACTCCATTTAACCAACTAGCATCGACTAAATACCCTGAAGTCGACCTACCTACTGTTGGTAGTATGGTTGCTATCTGGGCAGATAGACCAAGCGCTGAATACAAGGAAGAAGAAATCTTTGAACTGATGACTGCCTTTGCAGACCACAACAAAGACTACTTCCGCGCTGACTACAAAGCGCTACGCGAGGAAGTTGCTAAAGTTCCTGAAAACTTAGAAGGATATAGCACAGAAAGTCTCGATGCTCTCAAGGCTGCTAAAAATGCTCTGAACTACAACCTCAACCGTAATAAACAAGCTGAGTTGGATACGCTTGTAGCTAATCTTAAAGCTGCAAGACTTGGCCTCAAACCAGCTGCAACTCACTCAGGAAGTCTTGACGAAAATGAAGTTGCTGCTAACGTTGAAAACCGACCAGAGCTTATCACAAGAACGGAAGAAATTCCATTTGAGACTGTCAAGAAGGAAAATCCTAACCTTCCAGCAGGACAAGAAAAAGTTGTCACTGAAGGTGCCAAAGGCGAACGTACAATCTACGTCTCAGTTACTACTGAAAATGGTAAAGAAACCGAAACAGTTCTTGAAGAAAAAGTCACAAAAGAAGCTGTCAACCAAGTGGTTGAAGTTGGAACTCCAGTCACTCATGTCGGTGACGAAGAAGGAGTCGCTCCTGTTGCAGATGCCAAACCACGTGTTGTCATCGAAGACGAAGAAATTCCGTTTACAACGATCACTCGTGAAACTGATGCCTTACCTAAAGGAGAAACTCGTGTAGTAACCGAAGGCGTTAAGGGACATCGTAGTCATTTCTATTCTGTGTCTACTGCTGCTGATGGTTCTGAAGTGAAAACTTTAATCAACACTGTTGTTGCTCAAGAACCTGTCACTCAAATCGTAGAAGTTGGCAATCCTGTCACTCATGTTGGTGATGAAAAAGGTCTAGCTCCTGTTGCAGATGCCAAACCACGTGTTGTCATCGAAGACGAAGAAATTCCGTTTACAACTATCACTCGTGAAACTGATGCATTGCCTAAGGGAGAAACTCGTGTAGTAACTGAAGGTGTTAAGGGACGTCGTAGTCATTTCTATTCTGTGTCTACTGCTGCTGACGGAAGCGAAGTTAAAACATTGGTTACAAGTGTTGTCGCTCAAGAACCAGTTACTCAAATCATCGAAATTGGGACTCCTGTAACGCATGTAGGAGATGAACATGGACTAGCTCCTGTAGCGGAAGAAAAACCAAAATTAGAGATTCCAAATGTGCCAGTTCCAGCAACTGTTCCTGCTAAGGAAAACAAAGCACTTCCTCAAGGTCCAGCTCCTGTAGCAAAAGAAAATAAACTTCCTGAAACAGGAAGCCAAGGTTCAGAATGGTTGATTGCTACAGGTCTCATGGCTGCTCTCACAGCATATGGACTTAGCAAGAAAAAAGATTAAGCACAAATAAAAAAGCGAGATACAATCTCGCTTTTTTATTATCATTAGTCACCCAAACCAATGCGTTCAAAAATTTCATCCACCCGTTTGGTGTAGTAAGTTGGGTTGAAGATTTCATCGATTTCTTCTTGAGTGAGGCGTGAAGTCACTTCTGGATCTGTTTCAAGAAGTGGTTTGAAGTCGACTTGGTTATCCCATGATTGGGCAGTCTTCGGTTGAACAAGGTCGTAAGCTTGCTCACGCGTCATACCTTTTTCAATCAAAGCAAGCATGGCACGTTGGCTGAAGATCAAACCAAATGTAGAGTTCATGTTGCGGATCATGTTTTCCGGGAAGACTGTCAAGTTCTTAACAATGTTTCCAAAACGATTGAGCATGTAGTCAATCAAGATAGTTGTATCTGGTGCGATAATCCGCTCAGCTGATGAGTGAGAGATATCACGTTCGTGCCAGAGGGCTACGTTTTCATAAGCTGTGACCATGTGACCACGGATAACACGCGCAAGACCTGTCATATTTTCAGAACCGATAGGGTTACGTTTATGAGGCATTGCTGAAGACCCTTTTTGCCCTTTAGCAAAGAACTCTTCTACTTCGCGTTGCTCAGATTTTTGAAGACCACGGATTTCCGTTGCCATACGCTCGATGGAAGTTGCGATACTAGCAAGAACTGCAAAGTACTCAGCGTGAAGGTCACGAGGAAGGACCTGTGTAGAGATTTCTTGAGCACGGATACCCAATTTGTCGCAGACGTATTTTTCAACGAATGGTGGAATGTTTGCAAAGTTCCCAACCGCACCAGAGATTTTACCAGCTTCCACACCAGCAGCCGCATGCTCGAAACGCTCGATGTTGCGTTTCATTTCGCTATACCAAGTTGCCAATTTAAGACCAAAAGTTGTCGGTTCAGCGTGCACACCGTGGGTACGACCCATCATGATAGTGAACTTGTGCTCCTTAGCCTTATCAGCGATGATGTTGGTGAAGTTTTCAAGGTCACGACGGATGATGTCGTTGGCTTGCTTGTAAAGGTAACCATAGGCCGTATCGACCACGTCGGTAGAAGTCAAACCATAGTGGACCCACTTGCGCTCCTCACCAAGCGTCTCAGAAACCGCACGTGTGAAGGCAACCACATCGTGACGAGTTTCCTGCTCAATCTCCAAAATACGGTCGATGTCAAAGTCCGCTTTTTCGCGAATCAAAGCCACATCTTCCTTAGGGATTTCCCCCAACTCAGCCCATGCTTCGTCAGCCAAGATTTCCACCTCAAGCCAAGCACGGTATTTATTTTCTTCAGTCCAAATGTTCGCCATCTCAGGGCGAGAGTAACGTTCGATCATTGTTTTGTTTTCCTTTCTTTTGATGTTTCACATCAGTTGGCAACCGAGGGATATTTATTATAACTGTTTATCTTCAATAGCTTTTGTTTGCCTGTATTCAAATGCTTCAGCATCTTCATTCAGCTCAACCATTAATTCTTTATGGTCTGCTAAAATACTTCTAATTTTCTCAAAAGGAACTTTGAAATACTCTTTTCGTCCATTCACCTTATTTACTTTATAATGAGCAAGTTGATTGTGCAATTCTGTTTCTAGTGCAAATGCTTCCTCACTAAATATCAACGCATGAACATCAAATTGGAATGGTACAGATGCACTGCTCAATTCCCTAATTCGTTCCAATGGCTCTAAACGGCGAGTTACACCAATTTTATATACATCCTCGCCAAAAGAACCTATGTTAGATATCACATACACATAACCTGCCGTTGCATGGCCTTCTCGATAGTCAATATCTTCTTCGATTTCGTCTAATTCAGATAGTTTATCTTGATATTCAGTCAATTGGCGTCTGAGTTCATCTACTTCATCATTTTTTGCTTCTTTCAGTAACTCTGTTACTCTGGCAACCATATTCTTAAAGTGATCTCTGTCCTTCTCCAATTGTTTTCGTTTCGCTTTAATCTCAGCTTGAAGTTTTTTATCTTCTCGCTCCTTTTCACGTTGTTCACGAAGCAACTCTTTTTCTTCTTGTTTCTGAAGTTCGTACTCAGCTGCTAAACGTAGCTCTTCAATTTTCAAGTCCAAATATGGATAAGTGATTTCAATTAAATTCCGTGAATACATTTTATTCAACTGTTCAAACACTTTTCTTAAAGCTTTAATTTTATTGTCAACATTTACCACTGAAACCTTAACTAAAAGAGCATCAGCTTCACCATTAAAGCCTCGTAAAGCTGCTTAATTAGTTGATTCTGCATAGCCTTTCCTTTACTTTTACTATTATCTAAAAGCATAGGCGTGATTATTCTGCCAGCAGTTCCATTTTTAACCATGGACTTTTGTTGCATTCTTAAAGAATCCAATTTATCTTTATACTTTGTACTATCAGAAAAGCTATATTGTCTTTCAAAGAAACCAAATTCCTGCAAATTTAGATTGCCATTTGCCACAGCAATTTCTTCATTTAATCGAGCCAACTCATTCCTCTTTTGGGTAAGTTCAGTATCTAGCGATATTACTTCTTTCCCTTTTCTTATTTGTTGCTCTAATTTGGCTAAATCTATCTTTTTTATTTCAATATCATTAGTAAGCTTCTGTAACTTAGCTTCTAATATTTCATCTTTTGGTTTTCCGAAATTAAATAATCCCATAATTTTTACTCAAACTCTTCTTTCCCAAACTCCTCAACCTCATCCGGCACATCACTAAACAAAGTTACATGTCCCATTTTACGGTTGTGCTTTGCTTCTAGTTTACCATATAAGTGGAGGTGAGCGCTTGGATTTTCTGTGACATAACGCTCAGCTGCTTCGACGTGTTGGCCGAGGACATTGAGCATGACAGCAGGTGCATGAAGTTTGATGGCAGGAAGTGGTGCACCGAGAACACCAAAGATATGCGTGTCAAATTGTGAAAAGTCGCAGGCTTCGATTGAGTAATGGCCTGAGTTGTGTGGACGTGGCGCGATTTCGTTGACAATGATGTCATCAGCGGTCGCAAACATTTCCACACAAAGGGTTCCAGAAAGATTCAGTTGTTCTGCAATTCGCACGGCCATGGATTTGGCTTTATCAGCTAGACTTTCTGAAATGCGAGCTGGAACGATAGTCTTAGACAAGATATTGTTGCGGTGGATATTTCCTGAACGGGGAAAACTGTCACGTCCTTGCCATTACCTGACACGATGACAGAAATTTCAAGATCGAAATTGACGAATTCCTCCAAGACACAGTCTGCTGAATCAGCTAGTGCATAGGCTTCTTCCAAGTCTGCTTCCGAACGAATGACCTTCTGACCATGGCCATCGTAGCCACCGGTCGCCGTCTTGAGGACATAGTTTTTCGATAGGTCGATATCTGCCAAGTCTTGACTTGAGGTCACAACCTTGTAAGGTGCAACGGTGACTTGAGCCTTATTTGAGAGAAAATCCTTTTCAAAGATGCGATTTTGAGAAATACGGAGTAGGTCTGTCCCTTGTGGAAGTTGCCCATCCTTGACAACCGCATCCAAACCGTCAGCATCGACATTTTCGAATTCATAAGTGAGAACATCACAGCGCTCTGCCAACTGACAAAGGGCGTCCACATCATTATAAGGAGCCACGATAATTTCCGCCACGCGAGAGGCCGGGCAATCCGCCGCAGGATCCAGCGCAATGACCTTGTGCCCCATGTAGATAGCAGAAATGGCCATCATCTGACCCAGCTGACCGCCACCGATAATTCCGATTGTTTTAGATGAGCTCATTTGTCGACTCCTCTGCGATTTTTCCTTGTTCTTCTGCGAAATCTGCTAAAGCTATCGCGATAGCCTGATTCTCTACTGATAGGAGACGAAGGGCAAAGAGGGCAGCGTTAGTCGCACCTGCTTCACCGATAGCCATGGTTGCGACTGGCACACCACCTGGCATTTGAACGATAGAATAGAGCGAATCTACACCGCTAAGAGCACGTGATTTGACTGGTACACCAATGACAGGAATGGTTGTTTTGGCAGCTACCATACCTGGCAAATGGGCTGCGCCACCCGCACCAGCGATGATAACCTTGATGCCACGGCTACGGGCTTCCTCCGCATGTTTGAACATAAGGTCAGGTGTGCGGTGGGCAGAGACAACTTTCTTTTCGTAGGCTACACCGAAGCGGTCTAGGACTTCTGCTGTTTTTTGCATGGTTGCCCAGTCGGATTTTGAGCCCATGATGATGGAAATTACTGGTTTAGTCATAATTTTTCCTTTTCTTTTTTGATAATGGTCTTAGGTAGTGGGAACGGAAGCAAACCTTCGGTTTCATTCCTAAAATTTGAGCCTAAGGTCTCAAATTTTCCCTTGACCAGAACAGAAATTGTTCTGGTCTTTTCACCACGGCGACAATTATCGTGTTTGGCGACTGCGTCGCCATTTCTTATATCTTTATCGAATTGCCTTACTTCCGATATCTGTTCGATAGAAGAGGCCTTCTGTGTTTTGGTTGTTGAGTTGGCTGTAGATAATGTTTTGCCCATCTTTGACGGTGTCAGCTGTTGTGACTAGCATGTAGACACGTCCGCCGTTGGATAGCAGTGCTCTGCTATTTTCCGCAAACTTAGCCCCTGCATAGTAGGTGATGATGTCGCCCTTTGTCTTGACTGGCAACTCAACGCCCTTTGCATAGTCTAGTGGGTAGCCGTTTGAGGCTACAACAACACCTAGTGTCACACCCTTGTCCATCCAAGTGATGGCTGGCTCTTTGCCTTCCAAAATGTCAGTAATATTTTGTGCAAAGTCAGATATCAAACGAGGCAGGATAATTTGTGTTTCTGGATCTCCGAAGCGAGCGTTAAACTCGATAACTTTGGGTCCATCAGCTGTCAAGATAAGACCTGCATAAAGGACACCAAGATAAGGACGACCTTCTTTAATCATCCCTTCGAGGACTGGCTTGACAATAGTCTTAACCGCTGTGTCAACCACGCCCTGTGTTAAGTGTGGAACTGGCGCATAGGCACCCATCCCACCAGTGTTTGGCCCCTTGTCGCCATCATAGGCACGTTTGTGGTCCTGAGCTGTTGGCATGATGTAGAACTTATCACCATTGACAAAGGCAAAAAGTGAAAATTCCTCTCCTGCAAGAAACTCCTCGATGACCACACGCGCACCTGAGTCACCGAATTTATTGTCCAAAAGCATCTCGTGAGCGGCTTCAACTGCTTGCTCAACTGTCTCCGCAACGACGACACCTTTCCCTAGGGCCAAGCCATCTGCCTTGACGACGATTGGAGCACCTTTCTCCTCGATATAGGCCTTGGCCTCCTCGAAATCTGAAAATGTGCCATAGGCTGCTGTCGGAACGCCGTATTTGACCATGGTTTCCTTGGCAAAATCCTTAGACCACTCCAGCTCAGCTGCAGCCTTGGTCGGACCAAAGGCTTTGAGTCCTGCTGCATTGAAATCATCCACGATTCCAGCTGCAAGGGCATCATCTGGTCCAATGAAGGTCCAAGCGATATCGTTGGCCTTTGCAAAGTCAATCATCTTAGAATGTTCGGAAATAGAGATATTTACCAATTCCAGACCATCTAAGGTCATCCCGTCATTACCAGGAGCCACAAAAACCTGCTCAACGTCATTAGACTCCAATAATTTCTTAGCAATCGCATGCTCACGACCACCTGAGCCGACAACTAACAGTTTCATCTCTCAACCTCTTTTGCGAATTATTTACTAATATTATATCATAAACGTTCGTTTTAATCTTGTTTCGTTAAGCTTTTTTAAGCAAAAAAGGAAAGAAACTGTTTTCTTCCCTTTCATTTTTTTAATGTCTAAAATGTCTTACTCCTGTAAAGACCATAGTCAAGCCGTATTTATCAGCCGCTTCGATAGACTCTTGGTCACGGACTGAGCCGTATCATAATTTCATATATTCAAAAATACTATACATATATTACGTAATAAATATTTGCTAATATAAAAAAAATTTTTTTATCATAAAAACATACTACATCATTTTCTAATTTGTCTCTAACTAACTTTTTAATATGACAATCCAATTTATTGAAACTGCCTTTAATAGTATGCAAAATATAATATGAACCTTGCAATTTAGCTTGGTAGGACATATATATTAGCGTTGACCAAACTTCAGCTACTAATTCTTCACATAACTTATGCTCTGTGGCCAACAAAAATAATTCACTGACCAAAATATTTTGATCATCTTTATTTTTTTCATTTATATATATATCGTTTCTACCTCGTAGCATCTCACAGTAACCACAAATATATTCAAAAAATGTCTGTGAATCTTCCCTATTAAAATAGTCAGTAACAATCCTTGAAGATAAAATTTTTCTGATAGCCCTTTCAAATTCTGCATCTTCTGCTTCATGAAGCTGTATAATTATTGTTTGCCAAAAAAGTTCTTGATCCACTTCCTCTATACGATTGATATAATCAATTGCAATAAACATATTTTTACTTACTTGATTTCTCCCAAGCATTTCACTTTGTAAAATAGCTTGTAAAAAATCATCAACCCTTTTATATCTATTTTCAATATTATCATGAGTTGCCTTTTTAATAATTCTAGATAATTCTCTATCTATCTCCAACCCTAATATTTCAACAGTATAGTTTACTAACTCGCCTAAACTATATATATCCAATCGTATATCATCTGTGACTTCTCCCTTAATCAACTCTTTAGCAGAGAATCTATCATCTCCCATACCATATTTTGTGAGATGAAAATCATTAGATAAATCCTTGCTCAATCCAAAATCAGAAACAACTACTATCTCCTCCAATTCATCTATCAAAATATTTTCAGGTTTTAAATCTCTATGAATTATGTTGTTATCGTGTAAGAATGTTAAAGCATTACAAATTTGTTGAAAAACTTTTAGAGGAAATAAACCTTTATCTTTTTCTTTTAGTAGGTAGGTTTTATAATTATATTCATAATGACGCATTGTATATCTATACAATTTTTTTATCATGATCTATTATTTTTGATTATATTTTCATGTTCTACTTTATTGATATTATCAATTTCTGCAATAAATCTCCTTTTAGAATTCTCATCTTTCTTAAATAAACGTTTTTCAACTATATTACAATCTCCGGAAAGTTTATAAACTTTACAAAATCCTCCTTTCCCGATTAAAAATTCTGGTACTGTAGGCTCTCTTCTGCTACTAGGCCTAGTAAGTTTATCTCTTAACATACTATTCCCCCATTATCAGGCAATCAAATTTAGGTATACTTCCATACTTTCCAACAAGGTACTCCTTCATAATATCCTTGTCAAATCTTACCTTGTACTCTTCTAAAGAGTACATGTGTGAAGCATTTTCTTCTTTATCAACAAACCAAATCTGATCACGACGTAATAATGATAAATCAAGTAATCGATCTTCATGAGTTGTCACTATCAATTGAATCAAATTATTTTCAAGAGATTTTCTTATAAATTCATAAGTCAAATTAGGATGGAAACTTCTATCAATTTCATCAATAATAAATACCTTATTTTCTACAGTATTTAAGACCCCGTAAATCTTAATTAAACGTCTTGTTCCATCAGATTCCTCACGAAAAGCAAATTTGGCATTCGTCCCATCATGTATAAAATATAATCTCTCGATAACTATTTCATAATCGTCATTTACCGAGAAAAAGTATATATTTTCTTCGGTTTGAACAAGATTAATAATTTTTTTCGAATCTTTATTTTTATTAACTTCAATTACTCTACTAATAATTGACTCTAACACCCTGTCATCTGGGATTTCGTCAATATCTGCTTTAGTTATTTCCTCACGCTCAATAGCATTGATACCTGTAGAAAAAGAATGTAAAAATCTTGCCAATTTGTCTGTGTCTTCCTGCTTTAAAAAAACTTCTGCACTTCTACTTACTTCTCCTTCTGGTTCAATAATTTCCAATGTTTGTAAAAACCACTCGTAAGCTTTGTATACATCTATAGAATAATCAATCTTCCGTTCAGGAGTATTTATATATTTCAAAAATAGTGAATTAGATTTTTGTGCATCAGATATATATATATCAAATCTAGGAATATCTTTTTCTAATAATCCCCAGTTTTCTATTGAAAAATGATTTTTTTATCAAATGGTTTAGAATAATCTATATTGAATAGCGCTAAATCATCTCCCCTTCATTCCTGTACAACCACTCCTCTTTTAAACTTAAATTGAATAAGTTAACTGAAAAAAACCATATGTGTAAATTTTATTATCTGATATGAAATCAAATTCAAATTTTTGTATCTTTCAATTTAAAACTATCTTGAGCTTTTGAAATAACTGTCCTTCAACAAATTTTTTTCTTAATTCATTTTTTTGACGACAAAATAAATGTTCTTGCAAATGTTAATGCATTTATAAAATTTGATTTCCCTGACGCATTAGCACCATAAATTGCAGAAAAAAATTTAATAACGATAGATTTTTCACTAATTTGTTTCTTATACTTTCTGTGACTTCTAACCTTACTTGCAATCATTGAAAAAAATCGGTCAAATTTTTTTATATGATAAAAAGTTTTCAAATCGGAAATTAATCAGCATATCACGCCTCCAACAAAATGTGAAATTTTCACCTAATTATATCATCATTCTTAAAACATGTAAAACAATAACAAAAAAATTCTTTATTTTTTTGTGAAATTTTTCACTTTTTATAATTGTGTTAGTTATATATTACTTCAAATCTCATACTAATTTCTTAAAAATTATTAAGAGGTATTAAAAAAACATCTAATCTGAATTCCGTTTTTAAAAAGTCAGATACGATAATTCTAACTTTTTAAAAAAATTGGTACTTTTCGATTAGATGTTACTCTTC
>BNJS01003297.1_pt1 | contig 40824 bp, 53 predicted proteins | sample 8540461 | NCBI WGS metagenome assembly BNJS01 (sample SAMD00202454, study PRJDB9452) | human saliva metagenome | isolation source: human saliva | place: Japan
ATAACCTACAATCGAGTGTCATTACTATATTGCAAATATACGGAGTTTTCTTGAACAGACAAAAACTTTTTCCCCTTTTTGTGCTTTTAGCATTTAGAAGTTCTTCTCTACCAGAATTCTTTCCGTTTGAGCATTTCATCAATCCTCATCTCGCAGGAAGAGCAAAGCTGACCATTAGCTTTGAGATAGGGAATCTTTCCTAGCGAAACGCAGTTATAGATGGTCTTCGCTCAACTTTTGAGGAGCTTGGAAACATCAATGATGTCGAGGTACTCTGGTCTGAGAGGTGGATGAACAGTAGTTGCGCGTTCTTGAGCTTGCAATGAAACCAACTCATCAAGTTTAAGTTCCATCTGCAAGAGCTTCTGAAACAAATTCCGAAATTGTTCTTCGGTATAATGCGGATCTAGATAAGGCATGTTTTTCTTTGTTGATAGCTTCCTTGGCTATCCTGAGTGAGGATACCTTGTTCCTTCATATAAGCAATATATTTTTAGCTGTGCGGTCTTTGATGTCGAGTTCTCGCATCAAAATCTCACAGAGCTGTTGGTAAGAAAGACGTGTTGCAGAGCGAAAAGCATCACGAATGACAGTGAGGAGTTCGTTACTCTTACGCTTATCTTTATCTTCCTTAGACTTTTCACCACGATAGACGTGCATATCGAGAGCTTTGTCCCAGCCAAATAGCGTCATAGGTACGTCTAATGGACTTCCATCACGCACTTTCAAGGCTTTCACTACCGAGAATTCAGGGTTTTCATCTTTCTCAATGGAGAGAATGCCAGCTGCCTTCGTTGTAGCTCAGAACCGATATGTCCCTCTCGGTTTGATACCATTCGGCACAAAGGTGAAGCACACAGATAATGTCACGTGTTGTAAATACTGCATAAACGGTAGAGTTCATCGACAATGGCGATGCTCTCTGTTTCATCATTAGCGGAGCGAATGAGATCCGGCTATGCCGTCAATTACTACGAGATGTATTCCCCATGTTTCAGTGGATGGAACAAGTCCATACTCTCTGATAAGCTTTAGCCTATCTTTACGAGACAAAGAAGCTAGGTAGAGGGAATGATAAAACTCTGGAACGGCTGTTAGCGAAGCTCTCCGAAGCGTCTTGCCAAGATTTTTGTAGAGTTGTGCCTCTGATTGCTCGGTATCATAGTGTAGCACTGCTAGCCCTTTAGGATTGGGTGTTACCTCAAGCCCTAGCGTTTGTTCGGCATCCAATCGTTCAGCTCCTAACGTGCCAGCAAGTATAGCTGCGATGTAGTTACTTTTGCCTGTTCCTTCTCCTCCAGTGATACAGAAGAGATTGTCTTGTGTACCGAGAGGAACGCCATTAACGGCTATCACTGACTTCGATGCATCAGGTGGATTATCATAGTCTATTTCACACGAACGTAGCATCATCATAGTTTGCGTGTACATTTGAGAGAGCATATCTGCTAGTAAAGCTCTTAACTCTTCTTCTGTTCTCCCAAGGGCAAAGAAATCAGATATGTCTTTTTCACTCTTAATACCCTGCAAGGGTAAAAGCAATGTGAGTACATTATATTGTGAGAGTTGATCTGCTTGTCGTTGTGCTTCACGAACTCCGGTCTCATCTGTATCGTATAAAAATGATAATGTGTCGAAACCGTAGCTGAAGATTTTCTATAACATTTTCTGGTATGGTAGCTGTCTCGCTATTGAAGCAGATAGTATGAAAATGGTGCAGATAATGAAAGAACATCTTTCTCCACCTGTTATGAAGAGCATATCTCCTTTATTGGGCAATTGTTCAAAACCGAAAATATAGTCTTCTCGCTTTTCGCCTCCATAAACGAAACGAAGTTTACTAAAGGGACGATACACTTTGACAAAAATCTCCCATCATATAACAGAACATTGGTTCTTCTTGACTTGAAAGAAAGTGCATGTTTTACCTTGATTGGAAAGAGCTTAGCAGCGTATAAAGGGACTTAACATGATAGCGTTGTAAAGTTTTAGTTGTGATGCCATACTTCAGCCAATAGGAAAGCTCTGAAGTCTGAAAGACCTTGCTCGTAACACTTAGTACCACTTCTTATCATTGTCAGTTTTTGTTGCTCCTTTATTCTCCCCTTCTTTTCATTGTAGCAGTGATACTTGCGCATGGGATGAGGTGCAGGAGTTTGTTTGTCGTCAATTCTCAAATTGAGTTGCAAATCTCGAATGATACTTGCTAGTACTTTGAGAAACTCTGTTCGAACATCAAGTCCAAGCATCATAGCAGCAAACCAAAAACAATCTCCAGAATAGAAATCATTCCCGAAATCCTTCATGCGATAGCATTGTTGCTTGATGTCAAAATAGATGTTGCATGATGCTTGTGGTCATCATACAAAGGATTACGAAAATATTTCGTTTGAGGACAAAGTCAATTGGCATGTAAAAAGCAGAAGACTTCAAGGCCTCGATTCGTACAATCTAAGATTTCATCTTTCAAACTCATAACTCTTCAATGTGTTTCTCTGATTCACCCATATAGCCTTTAAGAAGTCCGTCTTTATAGGCATTTAGCCGTTGTAAGGCTTCAAGTCTTCTAAAGCCTTTGAATGTAGCCCTGCCTGTTTTACGGCAAGATACAGACCTTTAAAGGGGAGACAATGTGGTTACTTGATATATATCGGTAAGGAACAAGGTTAGCATCCCTCCATCGAGCAAGAGATAGCCTTTAGAAATGCCTAATAGCCGAAGTACATCCATTGTATTAAGTTCTATTTTTCTTCCAATACTTCATAATCGTTTTTTTCAGTTCATGGATGAAACTGGCAACATCGCGTAGTTCCTCATGGATGGAACGTAGTTCATCATAGATAGATGTTGATTCATTGTTGAGGTTGTTGTTCATAACGCTGAATGATTTCGGTTAGACTATCGCGAAGGAGTCTAGCAAGTAGTATCATTTTTGCAGATAATTCTTTTTAGCAATACTTGCTTGAAAAAGCTGCCAGACTTCTTGAATGATATTCTGTTCTATTTGCTGAACATGATGTGTAAAAAGTCGGTTCTACTAATTGTGTAAACACCCACATTGTCGTTTTTCTGAGTTGTCGAACCAATGACAGACTACCCAAATGCTCAAGATCTTTTTGTTCAATATGAAGAATGATGGTAACCTTTATCAAACGCAGATGCGCATTCGGCATAGGTACTTAGTCGTACATCTTTTTCTAAAGCGACACATCTTATCAAAAATTAGAAGCGTCTTTATGTGCCTTGGCATAAACTTCTTCGGGTTCTTGCTTTGAAATAAGAAATCTTTCGTGTGTTGGTGAAACAATGATGATGCGCCCTGTTTCTAATATTTGCTTTTTGGGATGTTTTTGCCATAAGTGGTATTTTTATGTGCAAAGTTCAGACACGAAGTAGTTTTCTGACGAATATAAAAACACCATTTTTCGGTAATATAAAAACTAAAAAGCGATATTTCATTCTCTACATCATTTGAGCTACGAGATGATCGTCGAGGTGCACGGTGCAAGACCCTATATATATAAGGGCTTGCACCGTGCACCGAAAAATTGTAGCCAAAACTTTTTGTAACAAATTTATCCTGAATAATTTGGAGATGGTTCATTTTGTTTGTACTTTTGAACCTGAATAATGCAGGCGCATTTTTCATGAGCAGTATCTCAGCATACTCTCAAAATACTCTGTTTTGGCTACAATCTGGCTACAGAAGAAAAAAACAAAGACGTATAAAACGTTACGATACAGAGAGTTATAAATTTTAGTTCATAATCCTCTCTCTCCGCAAAGTGGCTTCAAGATGACTTCAAAATGGTCGTCAAAACAGCCTTCAAAATTATCGTAAATCGTTGTAAGACTTATACTTACAACGATTTTCCTTGTTATAGCCCCATGAGGTGAAGGCTACAAACCCTAGGTTTTGATCGCCCTCGTTCAGACATTACCCAATCGGGCAAGGCTCGGGTACTTCTTGCCCCAACGCCGAGCAAAGGTACGCAAATTCTCATAAGCTGCAAGAGGTGTCATGTCGGTATGCTCCACGGGAAAGAGCGCTTTGAGCTCCTCACCGACCTCGGCTTTGTCTTTGGTGGAAACGGTGTTCAACACCTTGCGTTTGAAATGCACGACGCAGAGTTGGTGCAACGCCGTGGAAAAAGCCGAGCACACCGCATTTTCGATACCGCTCAAAGCATCGGAGACAATCAAATCGATTTGTTCCACGCCGCGTTCCTTGAGCGCTTCGAGCTCCATTTCCCATGCAATTGCCCCTTCTGTCGGGTGATTTACCACCGTGAGCACCTCACGACTGCCCGTCGGGCAGCAGTCCCAACGATCGTGAGTAGGCTTCCTGAGACGCTCCCGTCACGACGCGTGCTGCAGAACGGCATCGATGTAGACGGCCAAATAGTGAGAAGAAAGTCGGCGCGCAGCCACTTTGATCTCCTCGTAGCAAGCTCCGGAGAGCCGGCTCACCTGCTGTTTGCTGTGTGGTGACCGTAGATGCGACGCCCCACCTCGGCAATGTCTTCACAGGAAAGTCCACGCGCATACAACTCATGAAAAAGCAGCGCACGCTCGCTTTCCTGAGCAGCCAAGATACCGAGTATGATCGGTTGAAAAGCACCCGAGCGAGTAGCGGGGATGCGAAGTTGAAAACCGCAACCGTGACCACGCCAACGACGAGGACGGAAACCGTTGCCCTGTTCTACCTTTATGCTCTTCGAGAAAGAGGGTGCGCTCCTGCTTGGAAAAACTATCCAAAAGTACGCGCATCAACTCATTAAAACCTGCCTCACTCGAGGCCATTTCGAAATAATTTCCGATCTTTGTTCCGTTGTAAGCTTCATTGTTCTTGATTTGATTTTTGATTTCACCACAAATATAAGAACTTTGAGACTATACACTTTTACTCAGGACAGTATCAAGTATGTCCATAGACTAGGGAAAGGCGTCCGTATCAAAACTTTCGTTTGATACGGACGCCAATATTTTTAATCCTTTTCAGTCAAAGCAGGAACTCTATTACGGGTAATTTCTGCTCTGGAGAAAATCAAGGTTTAATCATCTAGCGTACGCTGACGAACCTGCGGGTTGATGTAAGCCGGCCAACGCTTCTTGAAGCGAACCGTGATCGGTTGACCTTCGATGCTACAAGCACGGCAGAAACAATTCGACGGTAGTAAACCGTATACCAAAACGCTTCGTTTCGTGAAGGTTTCATCCGTACCAATATTCAGCCCAATGCTTCTTGTCGGCACTGCGTTGCCATTGGTAAGTGCGGTTCGGATTACCCGTTACAATACCGGCCGTGAGCGTGAAGGGATTCTTATCATTGATCGTTCTTGACTGCTCATCCGAGTCATAGCGACATTAATACCCGCAATAACCGTCAACTTTGATTGGTCACTGATCGCCTTACAGTCGCCGATTTTTGCCGTACGGCGAACATAGTAAACACCGGGGCAGCGGCATTGTATGTCAGGTTCTGTTCCGTTGCATTGCGAATCAGGTCAAGTCAGACTCATCGTCCGGTGTAGCAGTACGTTCCCACTGATATTCAATTTCATCCGCATCGGCTTCCTCACCGTCGATGGTTGCGCTTGCAGGATCAAGATTGAAAGCAACCGGTTCGCCCGCGCAAGCTTGTTGTGTGAGGATCAAACCACTGGCTTCTTTAATACTTGCAATACCAACCGTGTGCTTACCATACAGCGTTACCGTACAAGTTGTCAGATGGATATCAACGATAAACTCACCGGCATTCGCTGTTTTGGCTTCGAACTCGATTACGCGGCGGCTTTTGTCGAACCATCGGGTAAGTGCCATAAATAGGTTGCACCAGGAAATTCGCGGGCAGCAAGTTTGGCCCGATCACCGGCACAGAAGGAGGTCTCGACGGTCATCGAAGATGAAATTGCAGCAGGGTCTTGCAGCAACACATCTTGGTGAATCCAAGTCAATCCGCAGGCATCGGTAGCCGTGATGCGATAGCGTTCACCCAACTTACCGTGTTCGAAGTCTACGGCACCGGGCACAGTCTTGCGAGCAATTTCCGTACCGTCGAGAGACATCAACTTGTAAGTATAAGGTGCATTACCACCCTTCAGGGCCATGTGGATGATACCCTTACCCGAGTCGGTGCAGAACAGACTCAGACTCTGAGATTGGTCAAAGTCGAGCACGTAGTTGCTCATCGAGAAAGAGCCAGGTCATCGTACATGTCTTACCGTCGCTCTTACGCTTGATGTTCAAAAACCAAAGGTAAACTCACGCTGATAAGTACCGAAAAGACTGACCCCCAGTTGCGAGTTGTGTTATAGCTGTCACCCTGAACATAGAAAGATGTAATTTCCACGTCTTCCGTGCTGCCAAGATAAGTCAGCGTACCCTTAGGTGTTACCGTAAACTTACCGTCACAAGCGGCATCTACCGTCGTGGCGCTGAGGTCGAGAATCGGGCGACCGATGTGAGTCATCTTCCATCGGAATGTCACCACAATCGGTATGTGCCACCACAGTGTATTCGCCTTCGGGAGCGTAAGCATCAATCAACGTACCATCAGGCAACTCTTCCTTCCAGCTAGAACGGTACATCGAACTTGAGTAACGCGTTACGCTTGTTGCCACGAACTTACGTGCAGGATTGGCTTTCGGACGGGCTACGATCGTCATCTTCGGAATCGTCAAATAGGTCTTCTGCTCCACATTAGGAACACCTTCCCAACTTGCGGAGAAGTAGCTCGGGAAACTATTCATATTGTAACCATTCTTGGAAGCGGTGTAGCCATTACCACAGAAGGTTTGTCCTTTGAACGTATAGTCTCTCGACACCACGTACTTTGAAGGCAAGCGGTAGTTGAGCGTAAAGTCTACGAGTAGATCCTTTGTGGTTTCGGGTTGACCGTATTCCACCACGCGAATAACATACTTCTTGTCCTTCTTGAACTTGTAAGTACTATACCAAACTTGAGGCACATAGTTACCACTCTGATCGACGAGCGTTTCTTGCGTACCGTTTACTTCATAGGCGAAGTACTTCAAGGGCAACTTACAGTCTGTCCAACCAAAAATGGCCAAAAGACGACCATCGCAATCAGACATAATACCTTGACCATAGTCAAGTGTATACTGATACCTACGACTGATCGCATAGAAATACCTCGTAACTCCATAGAGCGGGTCACCACAGTAATCTGTCGGCGTCATTTCGATGCGGTAGGTCTTATTCGCCGGAAACTCGAGCTCAGGATCACGTTTGAGATAATCCTCACGTTTGTTGTACAGTACCTCTTTATCGTAGACCACGGTATTATCCGTTGTGTTGGTGACCTTCAGTTTATACTTGTGGCCAATTTCACCATCGTTAAACACCCACTGTACCGTATTACACTTCAGCTGTTGCCAAAGACCGTTGAAAGCATAGCGGATATCACGTTGCTCAGAGATACGCGTCAGCGTGGCCGGACAGTTCTTCAAACGAAGAAGGACGTCTACCCCATTACAATTATCGAAACGTTTCGAATAATCGGTAATATAGGATCTACCATCGTTACTGTCGCTCCAGCTGCTCTTCCACTGACTATCATCAGGGGCAGCACCCTTCGCTACTACTTGAACTTCATAAGCGCGATAGGCCGTCTGTCGGAAGCCTTCGGGGAAATCGGAAGGATCAAAGATCAGGCTATACCAAACAGAGTCTCTACTTTCGTCATTTTTGTTCCTCAAACGACTGTCTAAGCGCAATTCCGACCAATTCCATTTGATCTTGGGAGTATTCGGCATTTCGAGAATCTCAGCATCAGGAATATCACGTTCCATGCAGCCGTCAGACACGGTCAGCGCGTAATGGCCGGGCTTCAATCCGCTACCCCAAAGCTTATTATAATAACTTGTTCCGATCGGGTCAGTGAAAATTTCACGAGGCTTAGTCAAAACCCCTTCGTCAGGGGTCTTCGTCAAGAAGACGCGATACTTACCGGAGCCCTTTTCGATGTTCAAACCGATGCGACCGTTGGGACATTCGTCTCGGGTCGGCACCATGTAGTCAGGGCGAACCGTGGCATAGAGACCATCTCGATAAGGTGTGCTCAAGGTAATGGTCCGTTCAAAGTCTTGTACCTGAGGTTGCCCCTTTTCGTCTTTGAAGACAGTGGCACGACCGGTCACCTTGTACGTACCGGCTTCCAGACCGATGAAGGTCTTCGGTTCACCGGGCTTCGTGGTTTCGGCCACGTCGGTATAGTGCGTACCGGTGGTCTTCGTCAGCGTATAGTGGATTTGATCCACGTCGTGGAAGGACTCGGGCACCACCATGGTGATTTCACCGTCGTTCTTACACTTCATGTTGTTCTTACTAAGTGTGAAGTTGAACTTCGTGCCTTGACGCGGTGTATTCCAAGTGCTAGCTGTTTTACCGGCCATACAGCCGTCTACCTTAGTTGCTTCAGCAGTAAAAGAACCATGTGGTTTACGCACATCGAACTTATAAGGTGCATCGGCAGGAACTACGCCATTGAAGAGTTCGGTGCCGTCGGTACTTTTAATTACCAAACGCATCTTCGTCCCGGGCTCAGCCGGATTGAGCGTCGCGGTAAGCGTTGAAACGCCCTTCAAGCTGAAGTCACTGGAGAGCAACTGAAGGTTGAGATTCGCCGTTTCACCGGGGTTCAGGCTTTGTCTCCAATCGCTCGTGCCATTGTAATAATAACGAACGGCATAGCTGGCCGCATCCAATCCGGTGAAGGTGTGGCTTTCGATAATTGAGGTCAAATTGGTTACCGAATCCAATGGGAAATAGTCGGTTTTCCCCTCGACGGTCATGTACTTGTACAACACAATCTTCGAAGCCTTGTCGGGAAGTCCTGCAGCCTTCAACTTTGAGTTGACCGTAATGTAAGCCTTCGTACCGCAATTTGCATTTCCACTACCGAGGAAGGTCTCGAAGCCGGGCATGTTCTTGCGGTTATCAAATAGAAGAATCCAAACGGGTATATTTACCGCAAGGAGTTTCGAACTCAATTTTATAGGTGTGCGGCAATTTATCTACAGGGATGGCGAAACCACCTGTATTTGTTTTTGAGGGACGTGCTTCCCCCTTGTTGAGTTCAGCTCCGGTCACCACATCCAGCACACGCCATTTTACATAATCCAGCGGATAGTTTGAATAGTAACGCGCCTTACCGTCATTCTGATAGGGTGTGGGGTTCTGGTCGCGAGTCCAAAGATAAATGTAGTTTTCTTGCGGTTTTTCTTTGGGCACGGTGACCTCAAACGAACCGGGGGTAATCTCTCCACACGTCACGATGGGAGTAGACTTCACAATATAATTACCGGCAGGAATGCGGTTGAAATTAACACCGTTTGTCAGTCCGGAACCGTAAACGCGCACCAATTTACCGGTAGCCTTGTCTATCAATTCGTGGCGCCAAGCAGTGATGTTGGCAAAGTCGTAAAACCTGATGTACACAGCGCCCTCTTCACCACAACGGGCAGGGGTTATCGAGCGGCTCAATTCTTTAACCGTATCTTCAACGCGGAGATCTTCGGTATGTTTCTGCGTGGGGGCACATTGCGGCCACCACTCCACTTTGTAGTCGCCCGGCTGCATATTGGCGAAAATCGCCGTTTTCACACCCTCCTTCATCACATACTCACCTACCAAATCACCGGTAGCCTTGTTGGTTACCTTGTATGTCATGAGCGGAGCCACTTGTCCCTTCATATCGATGACACGCAAATCCACATCGGTTCCCGTATCACCGCAACCTCGGAAGGTAAAGCTCGGGCTGAACTTGTAGCCGGAGTGACCATACATTATGTAGTCCTGGTAGGGATAACCACAACTGGACTTCACACGGAGCTTGTAATTCGGCTCCGCAACCGGCGTTTCGATGTAACTCACCGCATTACCGGTCAACGCAGGCATTGCACCGGAATACAGGAAAACACCTTGCTGATTGTAGATTTCAAATGTTGCCCCATTGAGGAACGAAGAAAGCACGGGGGCATTCTCTACGCCTCCGGTTCCCGCGTACTTCACGGGAATGCGCATCATCGGCTTTTCGCCGCAGAAATCGGTGCTAACCGCCGTGCTGTTAAAGTCAAACGAGAGATTCCCTTCGGGATAATTCTTCAGATAGATATTGAAGTCTGATTTAATCTCCAATCCGGAGCTCTCATGACGTGCCGTGATCGTGTACTCTCCGGGGAAGAGGCCTTTGACTTCCACCGTTCTTTCACCGGCGGGTAGAGTCCATTCTTTCACCAACGCACCACCCTCACGATAGGTGACACGCATCTTCAGCGGGGCATAATAAAGGCCATTATAGAGATTCCAAACATATCCACCGGAGGCCTCACACGATCTATTGGCAGGCGTACTTGCGCTATACGAAAAATAGCCGAGAGTACCTTCACTGATCTGGAAGTTTCTCGTCTTCGTGATGCCACCGTATTCGGCTTTCACCTGATAATTTCCCTTCGGGAGATTTTCGATAAGGGTGACTTCTTCGGTCACATTCGTCTTCACGATGGGCGTAAAGGCCACCCCATCCGTGCGCGTAATGGTCAGCTTGGCGGGGCAAGCCTCAGTAGTGTTTGCCAATTGGATATTGACCGCTCCTTCGTTTACGCCGGGCAGTGTTCCGTTCTGAACGTTGGCATAAACATCACTCTCTTGATTGTAGATGTTGAAGTAGTTGGTCATCGAGCTGTTGCCCGTCTTTTCCGTCGCCTTTAAGACATAGTTACCGGCTAGCACTCCCGTGAATGTGTGGGAAAAGTTCGGGTAGGCGGCCGTAAATGTCTGAATCGGTGTATCAGGCGTACTTTGATTGGCAATGGTATACTCGATGTTCTGCACACCCGTCACTTTCGACACCTCGACTTTGACACCACCCGGGCAAGTACCGCGGGCAGGAATCTGCGTGGTCACCAAATTGAAGGAACCCACCGAGATGCCGGAAGACAGATTAAAGTGGTCCGTATCCCAATTGGAGGGCGGATTGGCCGGGGTGCAAGAAGGCTTGGCTTCCGCCTTCACCACATAGTCGCCCTTGGGCAAATTGAAGAACGTCACGCCATCATAGGGACGCGTGGAACGCTGAGATTGAATGACCGTGTTCTGGTCCTCTCGCTTGTAGAGTTTAAAAGTCGCTTCCTCAAAACCCGTAGGACCATTCAGCGACGCTTGTATACCGCCACTCGAACCGGCACCACTACCGGCGGGGGTACTACTCACCTCTAAACGTACGTCTTGAGACTTTTTATTGTATGTCTTATCCCCCAAATACCACCAGTCTGAGCGAGTATTGGTACCACACTTTGTTGTGATGCGTACATAGACATACTTATCATTAAAAGATATTAGCCCGGCAAGTCGACCTTCACCGTAGCTCCGGGTGAAGGGGCATCGATTTCTTTATACCAAGGCCCACTGAACTTGTGCCAAACTGATACTTTACTTCATCGACACCTGCGATATTGTTACTATACCGAATGGTTAACGATCCGGCAGATTACAATCTGCATTGGGATGCACCATAGTCTTGGTGAAATCGTTCCATTGGAAATTCGGGCAATTCTGCTCCCACTGCGGGAGACTACCCAAACAGAGCAACAATGTACAGAGGTCCGAAGATTTTTGAATCTAAAAGGAATTTGTTTTCTCCATCTTATTTAATTATTGATTGTATCTGTGTGATTAATAATTCTCTGTTATTCAGCCACTTTCGGCCGGCAAAAGTTCCTTTTTCACCAACCCATTTATCGACCGGCTTTCTGTCTCTACTTCATCAACAAACGTCACGTCCAAAAATCTTTTTATCGCACGCGACCACTTTCGTATGACTACATTAGAACGACAAATATACTCGCTCGTGGTGAAGACCCTATTTTTGAGGTAAAAATGTCGATTACAAGCCAAAATGCACGAGATTTGACATGCACAAATTGCAAAACTTAAGTTTTTCCGTGAAAAACGACCCAAGTCTATACTTAGTGATTCTTCATCGCTTGCCTTAAACGGAGATGTTTGACAAAAAGCTTTTACCCCTAACGCACTTTTCGGTAGGTATCGAAATTTTGCTTTCGTTGATTTCACCCTTCATTTTCCACTCGCCCAGTCTCTTGTTTAGCATTATCCAACTGTCACTCACTCTTAAGTACCGACAGTCCCAACGAAATAAAAGGAGACATCATTCATAGAATCCCCCCCTCAAGAAAAACAAAAATAGTCACTATGCCCCCTTACTCAGTCACTCACCGACCAACCCGCGTTTCACCAAAAGCTCTTTGAGCACCTCCACCGTCACGCGGTCAGTGGTCGAAAATGCGGCAAGGGGACAAATCATATTTGGCGAGCAAGCCATCTTTCAGTGCATCGCGGTGCTGCTGAATGCTATTTCCACCGTGAAAGCCCCAACCATCTACCTCAATCAGCAGCAACGGTTTGCTTCGTGATCGCATTGTAGATCAGAAATCCACATGCGAGAAAGGACTCTCCACAAAAAGCGCGCTCTTCCGCGTCCAACAATGCCGGATCGGCGATCAGTTTCGAAAGCGGGTAGTGGCACACGACTGCAAGCGCGCTGCGCCCCATTTCGGACAACGCTTGTTGCAAAGCATCGTAGAGCAGCTGCTCGGAAAGGAAACCCGATGCAGTCGAGATGAGTCACTGATATTCCAACCGCTGTGCCGAATACCGCCGATACAACAAATCGAAGACGGAGTGCAACTACTTTTCGCGCACTTCGAAGTTGTTGTACCGAATATAATTGATCAACTGCGACAAGTTCGATTCCTCCGGCAACTCATTCCGGTGACAATGAGGCAAAGCCGCGTCTTGGCGCGCGAAATCGCCACATTCAGCAAATTTGCGTCGTCCGAAAAATCCGTCGGCGCATTGTCCACCATACTCATGATGATCGTGTCGCACTCTCTCCCTTGGTACTTGTGCACCGTACTGGCCAACTCCTGCCCCACAGCCCGGTTGATCGCCTCCGCCTGATCACGATAAGGCGTGATGATGCCCAAACTCCCTTTGCCCATGTATTCGGGCGGCACTTCTTGCATGAGTACATCGATCTCGCGCTGATTGAAATGTCCGCGCGATGATTTGCCTTCCACCGTGCGCACCACCTGCAGCACCTTGCTCTCCCCTCATCGGTCGTCATCGCAAGCGGTGCGCCATCCTAAAATCGCTGATTGCAAAAACCGATGATCTTCGGATGGCAACGATAGTGCTCACGCAGCAACGTCATGGGCGCCTCTCGGAAAACCTCGATGCACGATTGCAAAAAAACTGCACTTCACCGCGTCGTAACAGTCCCCACGCATAATTCGCGCGCACCGCCCCGTAGGCCAGCGCATCTGCTTGACTCACCACATTGGGCAACTGCTTGCTGTCGCCCACAATCACCGCATTCATGGCGCACGACAGCGCCAAAGCTCCGGTTTTGATGTCCACCTGCGAAGCCTCGTCCATGATCACATAGTCAAACACGTAATCCGAATGAATGTTTGTGTTCGACTTGTACGTACTACTCAGCACCACAGGATATTCCTTCAAAAACGCTTCGGTATTCGCCTTGATGCCGCTCACGGTAAACTGCCGGCGAGCGCCACCGCCGAAACGCTCGGCCATCTTGTGTCGGAGCATTTGCCGCGACGAAGTGGTAAGTGCTTCGAGCGCCAGCTCCAGCTCCAGCGCCTGCAAGCGCTCTTCACGCATCGCCAGTTCACGCTCTATCTCCACCTTACGCACACGATAGAAAGCCTTCTCCAAACCGGCGATCACTTCCGTAGCCTCGCCTTTGAGCAACGAGAACAGGCGAAAGCCGAACGTCAAAGCCCATTTTAGGCGCACCCACGTCCCCACCTCCTTGTTCCACATGTTGGCGATAAGCCATGACAACTTCATCAGTTGCGCCCCCGACAAAAGCCCGTCAGTCTCCCGTCTTCCGACAAGGTCTCGCCACCCAGCAGGTCGTTGTATTGCTGTTCGCGCAACAGCTGCATCGTATTCCACTTTGAGTTGCGCCCGCATCGTTTTGGTCTTCAAAACCTTGCGTCACCGTTTGTAACGCCCGTCGCGCCAACTCCCTCACGGCTTCTCATCTGCCAAAGCCCAATCGCTCATTTCGGATAATGCGCACTTTGCGAACGTGCGAAAAGCCACCTTGTTTTTCCGCATTCCCCAACTGCGCCCGACGAAGCCCAAACCTTCGCGATGGAGTTTTTCCGCCACATTGACCACAGCCGAATTATTGTTCGACACCACCAACACCGTTTTGTCCGCCAAGAGCAAATTCGCAATGATGTTGAGAATCGTCTGTGTTTTCCCCGTACCCGGAGGCCCTTGCACGATACTCACCTGATGGCACAAAGCCGCTTCCACCGCGGCCTGCTGACTCGCGTTGCACCCGAAGGGGTAATAAACCACTTTGGGCAACGCACGCACCGCCAATTTCCGCTTCGCGCCGAGATACTGCGCCAAAGGCACATTGTCTCGCTTCACATCCACACAAGCGTAGCCCTTCGCCAAACTATTGTTCCCCTCCTCGTCGCAAAGTCCCGTTTCGTCAGCCAACTTTCGCAAATGGTCCACACGCCCCCGCCGATCTGATCCACCGGCGTACGCGTCACATACACCTGCTTCCCATCGAGACACTCCACATAACCATTCGTGTGCGTCACACGATAGAACTTCTCCTGTGGCGTGGAGAAACAAAGCAACTCGGCCACATCGCCGATTCGCTTATTGTTGACATACATCCCCTTTTCCGCAAGATCGATCACCTCAGGATCAGAAAGAACGAGCAAGCGCGCTTTGTTGTATTGAAAAATCGGGGCGAAGTCGCAAAACGCACCGTCCAGCCTCCGCCATAGTTAGCCTTGATATAGGCCACCTGCTCGGTGATGAACATACTCCGCTCCCCTCGCCTTTCCAAATCTATGATCATGTATTGTCTTGCATCCATATTTTCTATTCGTTTGTAAAACAAAGTTTTCTGCACCTCCTCTAAGTCTGCCCCGATTCTATATGACCAGCACAATCATGGCTTACAGAACCGGTATTCTTGCGTGGTACGACTGCCCCATATCGACCGGGAAAGTTGAGGGAATCAACAATAAGATAAAAAGGGATGAAGAGAACGGATTGAGTAGGGATTAAAGATACTTTCATCTAAGGTTGTATGCCCTGCACGATTGCCGCACCACTCCAAATATCGGATGAACCTTCTTTAATCAGTATCACCGGATAGTTGCTATAGGAGATACTCCCGTTTTTAATGAGAAATAACCTTTTACACCGTGCACTTCAACGATTCGACATACGAATCTTTCCACTTCAGTAATGGCACTTTTACTTCACATTATTTGTCAAGCTCCCGTTTTACGATCTCAATGAAATCCAGAGCATTGTCGGGCAGATGATATTCCAGCTTGCCATTATCGCGCAGCTCCATCAGGAGAGCGCCCCATGAGGTTGGAGCCGGCATATACATCATCAGTCAGTTTGGCCCCAAGTGTCGGGTCCCTTTTTCTGCCCTTCAACGATATACATTCCTTGGTTCGCTCAAGCTCGTTGCGAAAATCTTCATTTTTGTTCATACTTAAGTTGTATGCATTTTGATGGCATCAACCACCATGCTACCCCAATCCGCCCTGCGCTTGTCCTGGTTCTCCCATTTCTTGGCCTTGTGCTTGAGGAACAAGCCGCCCGGACTTATGAGGTCCATTAGCTGCTCTGCTTCTTTGAACTTCATCATTTTGGAAAAGTTGTTCAGCCGTGCGGAAGGTGACGCCATTTACGATTATCGATGTGCGCCCGAAGTTGCCGAGTATTCCCCAAAGGCAAGTCTACCTTTGTGAATACCACACATTGGTCTGCAGGGTACTCATGCAGACTGTAATACTCAGGATAAAACTCCTTGACAAGTGGAGCTACACTATGCTTTTCTCTACTCATTTCGCTTCAAATATTGTTTTTGCGATCCTTCGATAAGTTCAAGTGTACCTTTCTTGCCTTTGGGTGCCAATTCTACTTCTTCAATCTTCAAAATCTTAATCGACTTCTCATCGAGAAATTGCACGATTAGTCTGCTTCCATGGTTTCTTCCAAGCACCTTGCGGCCACTCGATAAAATCAATGCCGAGGCTCAACAGAAATTCAGAAGCGGCCTTGTCCTCCGCCACAGAAGGCTTCGCATTCTCCGGATTGTCAGGTATGTGCTTCCCCGAAAGAGCTAGGGGCGATGTATTTGCGGAAGATTTTCCTGCATTCTCAAGATATTTCTCCTTCGTGACCTTGCCTAGCTTTCCTTCCACCTTCTCTAGGGCGATGCTTCGACGGGGTATCGATGACTTATAAAGTTGTCAGCCTTTTTCTGCCACCTCCACCGTGTAAACATAGTAGTGACCAGGTGGTTGCTCTTGCCGGCATAGAGTGCAGCAGTAGCAAAATTGGACGTTACATACGCACCATAGCAAGACTTTACCTTGCCATCGCCCTCCAGTGCATGAGACATATTAAACTCATCAAATAGTTGAGATGATCCGTGATAGAATATTTCTCTTGCCATAGTTGTTTTGTTTTTCGTCGTGCTTTTTTATGATCTCATCAGTCCGCGGGCTCCCTCACGGCAGCAGTTCTCAGCCCCCTTCTTCTGAGCCTGAGCTAGCAAGGCGGCACAGTCGTCAACAGAAAGGTCGGCTATATGGCGCACACCATGCGCTGCGAGCAAGTGGATAAAGGTTGCAGAAGTCCAGTCAGCGGCTCCCTCCTCATCCATAAATTCTCCGGGCAGTTCCGGAGCCGCAACAACATGCCACGTTCACAGACGGAAACGTAAACCCTCCCTCACTGCGGGTCTCGATGAAGAGTTTATCCGTGTATTTCTCAAACTGCGTCGTGTCCTTGATTCGTTTACCCGAATACTTCACCACATCACTCAGCGCAATGAGCTTTTCCACATTCTTCTGATTGACCGGGCTGATGCCCTCAGGCTCAAAATACACCAAAGCGCCTTTCTCTTTGAAGTGCTTCGCAAGGTCTATGTAGGCCGGGTAGGCACGGTCGAACACAAGCACATCAGGGCACCTCATTCAACTCTTCCATGATGGTTTGCGCCGTTTTTCTTCGTGATGGCACTGAAGGAATGAAGCGGCTGCGTCCTCCGAACGCAATACTCTTCCCTTGCTGCCATCGCGCTTAGTGTAGTTGCGCTGAAAGATGACGGGAGTCTTGCCGCCTTCCTCACGTATCACATAGCGTAAGTCCATGCCCCTGGCCTTCATGTCGTCGACAATCTTCTCGCTATCGACCGACACATCGAGACGTGTCACAGGCATTGCGTGCCAACCATAGTGGGCCATTATCATCATAATGTTGCCCAGTGTGCCGCCCACGTATTCCTCGCTGACAGTATCATCAGCAAACTTCTGCAGCTGGTCAAGCGTCACCATGCCCGAACCCAGTACTATTTTCTTTTCTTCCATACCTACATTAACGTGTTCAATTTATAATTTGGAGTAATGCAGCAATCGTAGCAGCATATAATCTCAGCTGAAAGTATCTTTAATCCCTAAACAAGTACGGAGGAGATGAAAGCGGCGGACTTTCATCCGCAGAATTACCTTTTTGCCTCCGATCGGAAGGCTGATAAAGTCGCGAATGCGAAAACTGAACCACAAAACGTATCACAGTCACTTGGACATCATTACAGGATTAGGGTCTTCGAGCTTAAAATATCCGTTATTCTTTGTTACCTTCCAACCAATTTGCAACCAATCACCGTTGTTGCGGCGATAGATGCGTCCCCACGGATGCTCAGGGAGCAACTTAATGAGATTAGAATGATAGACTGAACTGCCACTATAGTTGCTACAGATGTCTTTAGAAACTGCTTCAAAATCCGCCTCACCCTGATTGTTTTGACAAGAAGCCACATACACTAACGACTTCTCGGAAGGCTGCTGCAAAGTGTTCTCGATTGAGCAAATCTTGCAAACGCCATTGTATGCCAGAACCATGTTCCTTGTGACGGAAATAATCATAAGCCCCAGGATTTCTAAGGTCAAAAATGTCTTTATCACACTTGGCTATCACTGCAGGCCAAAGATATTTAGCACTCCAATCATCTTTATCCGAGATTAGTTTGGCTGCCTTTTTACAGAACACTTCAAAATCGCCATCGTTTCCGTCAAAATCTAGAGCAAACTTCACTTGTCCTTTCAAACAACCATGTTTTTCTAGTTGCAGCAAAGCCTCTCTGCGATTAGCATGGTTGGCCAGATAATCCAGTTTCTCCTTTTCATGCTCCAGACGCTTTTTTATGCTTTTGGAAAAATCAAGACTAGCGACATTAAGTGCTTTTTTAAGATAGGACTCAATCTCGTGTGCATATTCAGCTAGTGTCTGGATAGCTTTCATATAATCCAACTGCACTCTGTAAGTTCTCAATTGAGGATCAGCTAAGAGGTGATGCACAATGCGCATCCACTGCGCAAAGTTCTCAAGAGGCAGATTTGAAGTGTTTGAGTTTGCGACATACTCAGAAAGAGCAAAGAGGGTAAGGCGGTCTACCATAGAAACATCCTTATCCATCATATAGGGATATTCCGATTTTTCTTTTTCCCATGGAGCAAAGAAGTACTTTCGATACTCTTTCTCCTGTTCGGAAACGAGGAAGTCAAAGAATTTACACATCTTTCTCACCTCCTCTCCTCGCTCTTATTCAGCAAGTCGGCATAAGGGCAAAATTCACGTATCCTTCACCCGAGAAGGTGTTGGTGAGCACATCTGGTGTTTTATCCTCTATATTGTTCAAATGATTGATCATCCAGAGATTATAGAGATAACGTTTGAAAAGACGAATATACCGCTTGTCGAAATCCTTGTTTTGCTTCTCCCCCCAAGCCATTTCAGCCCACGCATGATCCAACTTTCTACTCACCTGTCTGACATCACCAGCAAAAGCCTTCTTGTTTCTTGAGATAACCCAAGAAATCCGCTTTGAAATTTTCAAAAGCCGAGAGCGCACGACCACGACCATTCATTTTGATGTATAGTTCATCGCTTAACCCATAGGTTCCAATGTCAAACACGCGGAACACGATATTATCCAATCGTTCCATCGCCGTCTGCAAACCTAATTGTCCTGCTCTTTTCTCAAACTGCTTGGCAATAGCATCCAACATTCGGAGCATTGCATCAATCGTAGGATCAGAAGCATAGGCAGAAGTAAACCAAAGATAGCCCTTGATAGTCTCTGAAGGAGATTTTAGCTGCTCAACACCTAGTTTAAGTCCTACTAAATGCTTACAGAAATCACGTGCTGAGGTGCGAGTGGCATAGGTGAATTTCCCTAATTTGTTCTGCCACTCATCCATCTTGTTGTTTGCCTGTGCCAAATACCAATGGAGCAACCACAAGGTGGTTAGTCGTTGCTGTCCATCGAGCGGAAGAAACGTTTTGTCGTTAGCATTTTGTTCATCGCGAATTTCGCACGAACCATAGATGAAATCCAACTCTTGTTGATGTCCATTCTCCAAAGCCTCCATCAAGAAAGCCAAGAAATTTGCACCTTTTGCATTGAGCGTGCCTGAGTTATTTTGCGCTGCACGACCTTGTGCATAGTCGCGTTGCAGTATGGGGATTTCTATCGCTACGTAGTCGTCAACGAAGGATTTGAAATTTATATAGTCACTCATAAGATGTATTTTATTGAGTTAGAGGAAGTCTTTTATAGTAGTATAGATATGCTTCTCGAAAGCCACTTTGTCATTCTGTGACCATACCGTAATTCTCTCTGTTTCAGCTCCAGCAAAGAATTTCATAAATGCAATTCTAGTACCAGGAAAAATGTATTGTCCCTCTGCCTCACGCTTCACTATCTTAGCGCGTTTCACAGGATACAGTGCATTTTGATAACTGCGATTAGTCCTGGCATCAAGTAGACAGAGATTACCGATAGATTGACTATAGTCATCTTTCTCGCCCAAATCTTCCTGCACTTGCTCATGAAGATCAGAGAATTCATCTTCGTTTACCTCTTTATTATCCAAATAGCTTGCAATTCTTGTCTTCAAATCTGTATTGTTCACAAAAAGACGCGCATCTCTGAGCCATTGTTTCTGATCATTCAAACTCTTGATATCGCTTTCAGTTTGAGAGTCTATATGCTCTAAATCCCAGTCGCTCGAATGATAGAGATTAAAAGGCAAACGCTCTGAACAATCTGGACGCAAACATAATTGCACGTTATAGAGCAGTATAAGTTCCTTCACTGCTCTCCCCGTTTGATAGCAGTCTTTATTGTTGGAATGGACAAAAAATCCTTCCTTTTCCTCTTTCTTCTCCTCTTCCTTATACTTAAAGGTTTTATTGATCCGTTCTCCGATCATTCTCTTCAGTTCTTTGAGAAAGCAGTCCTTCGTCATCAAAGGATTGGCTTTTGCCTTGTCCCATATGCTCTCAATTGATACCCCCATCGAGGTAAGAAGACCAATGTAGTGATAGAAGCTGTGGTCTTTGTACCAATCAGTGAACACAAAGAAGAGCTCTTTGATATTGCTCCACAATTGTACTAAATTAGGATCAGGCGTGGACTCCTCTTTTTGCTTTTTCATATACGCTTCCACCCGGTCGAAAATTCTACCTTCAGGGAATCCTCTCTGTTTTAGCACTAAAGCAAACAGCTTTTCGATGCGATTTACAGGAGCTACTTCACCACCATAAAGAAACGCCCACAACGATTCTTGACGCAATGCATTTTCCATTTCGTCCCATTCATGAGCTATTTCCAACTGTTGGCGCAAAGCATTGATGTCACCTTGTCGATTGCGCTGAAGCATCTGCGCTTTAATCAACTCTGCATCAGTCAAAGCAATCTTTCCCACGTTATTTCTCTCAAAGACTTTGATGACATCCTGCGAAGCATCAACGGCATACCAAATAACTTTTGTCCGATCTAGCACAAAATCTTGGAAGCGTTCCTGAAGTTCGGTTGCCAAATTATTCACACACCAATGATGTATATACTCATAAGCATGCTGGATATGCCAGAAATCGATACTTTGAGTCAGTTGGCATCCTGCGTTTCCAAAAACTGCCGCACCGTTGGTGTCTATCTGGACACCTTCTAAGGCCGCAGCACTTCCTTTTCTTGTCTCAAAATGAAGTTGAGGAGTGGTGAGTTTATTTTTAACTCGATATTGTTCGTTGAAATAGTGTATCAACAAGAAAAGAGTGGTGAGTCGCTGCTGTCCATCTACGACTTCGTAAACAACCGTTTCCTTCCTCCTTAACATGCTTTGGAAGCGAAACCAAACGTTCAGCTTTTCGTTCGACGACTACAAGGGGCTGGAGACAATAAAAGTCTTGTTGGCTCAGATGTTGATTCATAAATTCATACAAATCACTCCAAAAAGTTGGGTGACTTCCCTCTCCCCCAGCGATAACCTCCTTTGATAGTCGAGTATGAAATAATTGTTTCCTGATGAATTTGGTGATCCACACAATTCACTCACAGACTTCAATGGGTCCCTACGTCTGTCAATGGTATAGAAGTAACTGAGTTAAGCATGCTATTTTATTTATAAGATAACAGGTAGTGACAAAGATAAACCATTCAAAACAAATAACCAAACAAATAAGTTTAATCAAATGTTGGAAGGGCGATGCTGTTCAAGAAAGAAGAAAACCGCTGAACAAATTGTATATTTGAATTTGCGCAACAAATATGGTTCATCCGACCCTTGCGGTGCCCGACCAACTACCGGAAGGCCTTTTTCGAAAAGTGCCCAGGCTCCCTCAGCAACGCGCCGCAGCGCTCGCGCGTCACTGACTTTTCGTTTTTGCCTTCACCTCTTCACCATACGACGATAGGGAACTATGAAACAGCGACTTGCGGGTGAAGCTTCACACTTATTTCCTTCACGGTGAAGGCGAAAAAGGGCATTTCCTTCACGTGCAAAACACACTGTATCAATGAAATTGCGGGTGAAGGTGAAGGGTGAAGGTCAGAAATTTCGAACTCACTGAGTGCGCGATGCGCAAGGGCGTGTCCGTTCACGCGTACGGAGGTGCGGATGAGAAACAGGACGTGACATGGTGGGCGAAGGAACGGGCGTCTTTTTCAAAAAGCGGGGAGGAAGAAGAGAAAAAGAAGGGCGTTTCGTAAGAAACAAGGGGCTTTATCTGTTATGTTAATCGCATACAGAAAAGCCCACCAACAAAGGGAAGTTCACCCTTTTTAGAACGTGTTTTTTGTTGTCCTCAAAATAACAATTACACGCTCTAAAAATGCACCAATCATCAAATCAACAAACAAAAGAACAACAGGAAAGGCGGAAACCTAAACGCCCCTCGCTCTGTTAATGTATTGAAAAAGTAGCGCATATTCTTGCTTTTTCAGTTTCATTTGTGGTATTATTAGAACGAGAATTAACACGGCTTTCTCTCAAGTACAATTTTGAAAACAGAAAACGAGAAAAAGCCGCCAAATATCTGCATTTTAGTATCTGTGTTGCGCCCCCAAAATAGGGGCGATATACTTCTTTATCATATTCAAAAATGTAACTATGGAATTTTACAACAGCACGTGCGATTTTTATTTTGCGAAACGAGCATAGCAAGACAAAAAGAAACGCGGAAGAAGAAAGAAGAAAAAGCCGCTTTTCGTTTTACTTGCAAGTTAGAACGAGTTGGAACAACAAAGCAGATTTTTCAAAGAGTACAGGGGTGAAAATTCTCCCTTCCTTGTGAGAGCACAAGAAACCAACGCCCCTATATGCTGAATTTGAAGAGCACGCGGCGGCCTATATGGAATTAAAAGAACTTGCACAACGCCTACAAACAGCCAAAAAGAGCAATGCGAGGATATAACAAAGCGCCTAAATCAAGCCAAACTAACAAAGGAAGAAGCAAACGCCTTACTTCAAAACCTTGCAAAACTTCAAACAGCACCAAAACAAGATACCACCGATGAAACTATACCACCATATAAAAACCACTTCAACACCACACCACCACACACAGACGAGAACGAGGACGAGGAGGGGCAAACACTACTTCAAAAGGTTTATAGCGCACGGGCAAACAAATGAAAACATTCAACACGTCCTCAAAATCTTTGCAGCCCTTACAAAGCAAGAAAAAAAGCCAAACAGCGGCAAATTAAACTTCAACACGCAAAAGCCCCGAGCAATTAGAACAGGCTTTCATTAAGTACGGCGTTACTTCTCAACGTCTTGAAAAAGGTTCACAAAAGGCCGATATTAAACGCCTTGAAGAGGAGATAAAACGCACACTACTTAAAAGAACGGCAAACAAATACCTTTCATCATTTGCAAGCGCCTATTATCAAAATTACAGACAAGCGCCTAACATTCAAGAAAGAAAAAGGTACAAAAGCGACGAGGACACAATGAAAAACCGACCTTGTCCCTTTCTGAACTACAAAAGCGTTACGGCTGATTGGCTCAAACTCACATACCAAGAACGAGCAAAAGAATGCACGCTTGCACGGGGACTTTTTAATTCAGTGTTGGACGGCTTGCCGTTGTGGTGATATAGCAAAGGTTATGGACGCTATTAAACGCGATATGAACAAAAATACAAGCGAGATATTCAAGAATCGGGGGCGGGGGCAAATCACATATGCCACCCGCAAAACAAATGAAACGTGCTTTGTTCCAATCTTTGCAGCAAACCTTGCAAGTATTTGACCGCCTTTCAAAAGATAGAATTTGCCCCTTGTTGCAACGTTTGAGAGTAGAGGACAAAGTAACAGACCACATAAAACAGCACCAACAGCGCCGCAAAGCGATTGAGGATATTATTAAGGTAATGCCCGCGGAAAGCATGCAAAAGTATCATCGACGAGTATGGGAAGACAGGAAACGCCGCAAAGCTGCTAAAAGGCGCGCACGTTTGACTACTTCAAAGGGACGGCTACAATAGACATATAAAAAGTACTTCCAAGACCTTGTAAAAACGCGGCGTGTTGGAAGATGAAATAATATCTTGTTGGACGGGGGCGGTGTAGATAGCGGCAAATCTGCGATGATATGGAAAGAAAGTGCAGCAAGTGGCAAAATATCTCATCTCATTATGCACGACACACGTTTGCAAGTATTGCATTTGCGGAATTTGGTTTACACTCCACAACAGGTGCAAAGCGTGACAGGACACAAAAACATAGATATCATTTTCAAACACTACATCGAGCGACAAGCACAAGACAAACGCAAATCGATTGAAAGCAAGCGGCGGCCGCCCTTGCATTGGAAAGAGACTTCAACAGGTGATATAATACCACCACGGCAAAATTAAAGGACGTTGTAATAACTGCAACGCCCTTTTTGTATGCCCTACTCAACCCACTACCACCAAATAAAACACTACACAGCAATAGGAGCAAAGGCAAAAACACCCCAAACGCATAACGCCCTATATTGTGAGGCCTTTTGCGGGTGCTAATAACTCATCAACAAGTCATTTTATATATTTCCTTTGGTATCATATCGCGACTATGAACGACAATAAACAAAGATACAATACCATACAGAAACCATATAATAATAAATACCACCATACCACAATAACAACGAGAAACCCGCCTTATTACTTCAATATGGAAGAGCAGCACAATATATCACTATATGAACAACCACCAAAGGGAATAGCACCAATGAAAGGTACTTATATTTTCAAGTGTTCCATTTTTCTTATTTGATATAACATTCTTCTCGGTTCACCTCTATATGATAAAAAGGGTGTGGAACACCCAACACAAACACATAAATCCACCCTATAACCAACGAGTAAAACGAGGTACTATATACCATATATCAGCAGATGAAAAGATACAACCACTACCAACAAAAGTGCAATGCAAGCCTACTAACAAGCAGCCCCACAATGCACCATATCACATTACCACGAGATGAAAGGACAACGACAAATAATATCTTCATATCTGAACGACCACAGCCTATTAAATGCAGAACGATATACCACCGATGAAACTATACCACCATATAAAACCACTTCAATATAACAGGACATTATATTACAAGATAAGAGAAAAGCATTTATATCAACGGCAAAGAAAAGAATTAACACACGTGCGATATATCGCACCAAAAATAATAACCTATTTAATGCCGTCTTATTTGCTTTCTAATGCATTGTAATGAAGAATATAAACAAAGTATCAAGAACCACCGACAACGATACAGGACGCTATTAAACGCTATATACTTCAACTCTACACACTTCAACGAGAACCAAACACACAGGGAGAAATAATACCTTTCAATATGGACAAGTAGAACACAGAGCATATAAAACCACGCCCTTTGCCTTTATATGGACGAGTAGCACTAGTGCCATATTAAAAACGCCCTATATCGCATTATAAGGAGACAAGCAGCACCACATATCACAAACAGGATAAAAACGCACACACACGGCAAATAAAAACGCTACTATTTCAACTCTACACACTTCAATAGTACCACATAGAACGACCATACAGGAGAACAGACACAAGAAAGCAATGAAAGCCCCCTATGTTTGGAATTTAGTAGGCTTGGAAAATCACCTGCGCTTTTCTCACACGCCCTCGATTTTCTACTAGTAATTCAGCCCCTCAAAAACGCCCCTTGCAGATGAAAGAACGTGCAGCACCTACCAAATAAGACGAGCAACCAAATGAAGATATAATACCATACCACCAAGCAAGAGCACCATATATCAATTATTCCAATGTAACGACGTTTATAACGTGTGGTGGTTCTTCTTTTATATGCGTTCCTTTGACGTGTAAGCGTGTTTCTAATCTCCAATGATACATTGTGCTATAATCCTTTGTATAACGTCTTAGAATGGTTGTGTTTCATTGGTTGGTGGTTGGGTGTAATAATACCAATGAAAAGAGTAGTTTTTACAAGTGGCCAAGTTTTCATTTCTGAGATATATTCTTGGATGTGTAGTTCTATATGATAAAAATGAAATGTTGGCCACCCAACACAAACACATAAATCCACCCTATAACCAACGAGTAAAACGAGTACCAAGAAAAAAAACTACCTATGGTTTATAACAACGTGCAATCGTTGGTATAACATAGGGATAATACCATAATGGGATTATATCGTTTCATCTATGTATCAACGATAACAGCAACCATAAAACCATTACATACACATGAACGAGTAACACGAGTTCATACATGAATGAGAGTGAAACGATTCATGAATGTAATACTTGAAAAGCGAAAGCACCCAATATAAAAACCTATAACGAGATGAGCAATACAACAATCGCAGATTGCAATATATCTTATCTCCAGCGATACCCCGATTATCAGCATAGCATGAAACCACGTTTATTTGCCGTGTAACGCATTATCTCATTTCAGCGTGGAATTACAGGGATTATACCATATAAGGATTATATATAATAATATATGGATTATACCATAATAGGTTATATGGAACATTCCTACCATATCCACGATAACAACCACCACCACACAGGAGCAAATAATTACTTCGTATGGACAAACGAGAAACGCCCTACCACACAGGAGAAACAGGAACGCGACAAATAATATCTTCATATCTGAACGAGCAGAACGACAACGGCGCATATTAAGACTTAACTTCAACCGCTCAAATGAAACGCCGTTTTGCTTTATCCTTATCACTTCAATTTTGGAACAAGTAGAACACAGGGCAAAACCACGCTCATTACTTCATATATGGACGAGGCAGCACACCCATCTACCACAAACAAAAGAACGTGACAGCAGAAGGAAATAAACGCCTTTACAAGCAGATGAAGATATAATACCATACAGCGAGCAGACTATTATAATAGACCAAACCACAGGAGAAATAATACTTTTCAATCGGACGAGCAGAAACGCCCCTTTGCCCTATATAGACGGCCTACAACAAGAAAGGGCTATTATTTGCCCTATATCGCACTATAAAGAAACAAGCAGCACAACATATCACCAATGAAAACAAGAAAGAGCACACGGCAAATAAATAATGATAGACGAGAATAGAGCACCATATATCACAAGATGAAAGGAAATCGCCCCTTACAACTGCAACTATACCAACAGGAAAAGGTATAAAACCGCCGCAAACGCATACAATGAAACATACTTTAACCCTTCAGGTGAGAAAATCGGCCTTTTCTATTGCGTGTGAAAAAGCACTTTGTACCTTTGCCCAACAAATAAAACAACGTCCTCAAACGAGAGGATAACAGAAAAGCACGTGAACCCCCTATTATATAGGGGGTTATTCCCTTTTAATACTTGTTCTCGTAAGAAAGTCCGCAAGTTTTTGTTCGACTTCTCCCTATTCTCAAAAATCGAAACATTTTTCTCGCAAAACCTTCGATAGTTCGAAACTAAATCCTTACTTTTGCGCTTGATAAAACACAACTTTCCCTTCATCTCGCCGCACTGCGGCATCCATACGCTTCAATATCGAGGAACTTTTTCCCGACCATCGGCGCAAACGCTCTTTGACTTACTGAACCTCCGCGACTTCGTCTTACCTCGACCTACCGGAACCTCCCCAAAAGGCGCTGCCCCTCAACATGGGGTGACATTTGCACGACAGCGACGCTACCCTTTTGGTTTGTACAGAAAGAAGGAGGCGCAAGGAACTGGCTTTTGTTCCAGAAGAAAAGGGGTGCATGCCTTCTTTGGACAACGCGGTTTTGGCTACTCCTATTCGTTTCTTGTCCTAACCCCCATGCAGCGAACACTCGTGCGTATGGAGCGTTTTGTACTGTGTTCGAGAACTATCGGCGGGGCGGTATCGCTCCCTTCGTTTGAGCAACTCATAAAATCCCCACGAATCTGCGAAAGACGCGATTCGTGGGGAGTAGTATCATATCCTAATGTTGAAAAGGGCGCGATCAGAAACCGGCGAGTTCGAGCACACGCGCCACAGCGGCATCGAGACCGGCCACGTCCTTACCACCTGCCGTGGCGAAGTGGGTGCGCCACCACCGCCGCCCTTGATGAGCTGCGCGGCTGCCTTCACGAGGTTGCCGGCGTGGAGTTGGCGTTCGCCGCCGACGAGGGTCTTTGCTGAGCATCACGGTGAGGGAGCGGTTTGTCGTCGTGCTTTCGAACCGAGCACCACGAGGGTGCGCTCTTGCAACTGACCGGCCACTTGGAAGGCCAAGTCCTTCACCGCCGCGGCGTCGACGTCCATCGGGATCACACCCGAGATGATCTTCACACCGTCGACTTCCTGCGCTTTCTCGATGAGGCGCGATTTAAGTTGCATCACGCGTTCGTGCACCGCCTCTTCCACTTGCTTACGGAGTTCGGCGTTGTCGGCAATGGCCTTTTTCGACAGCTGCGCGCACGTCTTTGGCGTTGTTGAAGAACGACGAAATGCCTGCAGCACGTCGCGCATCACGTAGACGCTCTCTTCGGCGGCTTCGCCGGTGAGGGCTTCGATGCGACGAACGCGGCCGCCACGCTGCTCTCGCTCACGATGCGGAACAAGCCGAGGCGACCTGTGCTCGAGCGTGCGTGCCGCCGCAGAACTCAATGCTGTCGCCAAATTGCGACGCGCACCTTGTCGCCATACTGCTCTCGCCGAAGAGGGCGATGGCGCCCATCTTCTTCGCTTCCTCGATGTCGAGATCGCGGTGGTCTTGCAACGGGAGATTCTCGCGGATGCGGGCGTTGACAAAGGCGCTCCACTTGGCGCAGTTCTTCGGGCGTGACCTTTTGAAGTGGGCGAAGTCGAAACGCAGTCCCTCGGGCGTGACGAGGCGAGCCCTTTTTGTTCCACGTGCTCTCCGAGGGACTTCGCGCAGGGCTTGGTCCAGCAAGTGGGTGGCGGTGTGGTTGGCTTCGGCCGCACGACGGCGATCCCACATCGACGCAGGCCATGAATTCAGCCGCAAACGTCGGTGGGCAGTTTGCGGGTGAGGTGAATGGGAGGTTATTTTCGCGCTTCGTGTCGAAGATTTCCACCGTTTCCTGCTCATTGATGAGCACACGTGTCGCCCACCTGACCACCCATTTCCGGAATAGAAGGGCGTGGTGTCAAGCACGAGTTCGAAGTAGGTTTGCTTCTTCTGCGTGACTTGGCGATGCCGAGGATGCGACAACCGTATTCGGTGAAATCCCATCCCACGAACTTCGTTTCGCCTTCGTGCACCGTCGCAGTCGGAGGCTTCGACGGCGGCGGCATTGCGGGCACGCTAGCTTCTGCTGCTCCATCTCGCGCGTTGAAGGCGGCTTCGTCCACCGTCAAAACCCGGCTTCGGAGCAAATCAACTGCGTGAGGTCGAGGGGAAACCGTAGGTGTCGAAGAGGGTGAAGGCCTTGGCGCCGTCCACCACGGTCTTACCGCCTTGCTTCGTCTCGGCGATCACGCCTTCGAGCAAGTGGATACCGGTGGCGAGGGTGCGGAGGAAGGATTCTTCTTCTTCGCGAATCACTTTGGTTATGAGTTCCTGCTGTGCCGGGAGCTCGGGATAGGCACCACCATCTTTTGCACGAGCGTGGGCACGAGGAGGCAGAGGAAGGGATCGCGGCGACCGAGGAAGGTGTAGGCGTAACGCACGGCACGACGGAGGATGCGGCGAATGACGTAACCGGCTTTCGCGTTGGAAGGCAGTTGGCCGTCGGCGATGGAGAGCGATGGCGCGCAGGTGGTCGGCGATGACGCGCATGGCCACGTCGACGTCTTCTTCCTCACCGTAGGTGAAGCCGGAAGAATTCGGCGATTTTGCGAATGATGGGTTTGGAACACATCGGTGTCGTAGTTCGAGGTCTTGCCTTGCATCACGCGCACCAGGCGTTCGAAGCCCATGCCGGTGTCGATGACCTTGTGGGGCAGAGCCTTCGAGCGAGCCGTCGGCTTTGCGATTGTATTGCATGAACACCAAGTTCCAAATCTCGATCACAAAGGGTTGTCCTTGTTGACGAGTTCGGCACCCGGAACGGCGGCTTTCTCGGCGTCGGTGCGGTTGTCGATGTGGATTTCCGAACAGGGACCGCAGGGACGGTATCGCCCATTTCCCAGAAGTTGTCGTGCTTGTTACCGTTGATGATGTGGTCCTTCGGGAAATAAGCGTTCCCAAATGGCGGCGGCCTCATCGTCGCGCTCCAAACCGGCGCTCTTGTCGCCTTCGAAGACGGTCACTAGGGTCTTTTGGGATCGATCTTGAGCACTTCGACCAGAAACTTGTAGGCGAAGACGATGGCATCTTCTTTGAAGTAGTCGCCGAACGACCAGTTGCCGAGCATCTCGAACATCGTGTGGTGGTAGGTGTCGTGGCCCACCTCTTCGAGGTCGTTGTGCTTACCGCTCACGCGCAGGCATTTCTGCGGAGTCGGTCATGCGGCGGCTCTTGGGTTCGACATTGCCGAGAATGATGTCCTTGAATTGATTCATACCGGCGTTGGTGAACATCAGCGTGGGATCGTCCTTGATCACCATCGGGGCGGAGGGAACAACCAAGTGATTGTTCTCTTCAAAGAAGCGTTTGAAGGCTTCGCGTATTTCGTTTGCTGTCATCATAGACTTTTTGTATTTCGATATTTGGCGCGAATTTACGAATATCCCACGAGTTGCACGCCGTAACTTGCCGAAAATCACATACAATTCGCGCTTCGTCACTTATGAAAGTGCGATGTAAGTACGTTGTAAGTGCGTGCTTTCCGCCTTTGTTTGCCTTTCCTCTCTCTGCATACGTGCTTCGTCTTATGTTGTTTGGGCTTTGCGGGCGGGGACTGCCCGATTTTGCCCTTGCGCTGCGGTATGCCCGATTGGGTACACCGCTCCCCTACCCTTTGGGTGGGACGGAAAAGGAAAAGCAGTCTACTTGTTGGCGACGTCGGCAAAAACGAAATGAAAGTTCCCCGACGAACCCGGTGCAGGGGCTGTCGAGGAACTTCACTCTATTATGAACAACTTATATTTTATGGCGATAGGCTAACGAGAACGTTTTAGTCCTTCTTCATCAAGTACATTCCGGCGGGAAGATCGGCCACTCCTCCCTCAAGGGACATTTTGCATCGTGAAGAAGCTGCAATTCACAAACTCGTTCGAGGTCATGTGCTCCTCATTGTTCGCAGGGCTCCTCCTTCTTTTCGGGCGTGTTTTGGGATTTTTCAGCACGGCAAATTCGGTTCTTCGGAACTAAAAATAGCCCGTCTTGAAATTGGCCATTTCTACGTCGGTTCGCGCAAAGTCATAGGGAACGGCACCGCGCAACTTACGGCATTCCTCGAACATACGTCCTGAAGATCTACAATTCCAAGTTGCCCTTGCAATAGATGGTGGTCAGTTCCCGACAATTAAAGAACATGCCTGCCGATGACCTCGCGTACTTCGGATAGAAATAAGAAAGATCGAGGTGAGTCAATGCGGTGCAATCGGCAAACATGTTCTCCATATTTTCCACAACACAACCATTGAAGCTGGACAAATCCAAGGCTTTCAAAGAGCTGCAACCCCGAAACATCCAATCCATACTTCTAACGCTCATTGTCTTAAAAGAAGAAAGATCGAGGTGAGTCAATGCACTGCAGCCGGAAAACATTGCTGACATATCTTTAACCTGTGTTGTATCAAAAGAGGAAAGATCTATAGACACAAGCGATGAGCAAGAGCTAAACATAGAAGCCATATCAAACACGTGCGCTGTATTCAGGTTTTCAAGTCCCGTTATTTCTTCCAAACTAGAACAACCCTTAAACCATTCCCTTGTAATAGCAAAAGACGTGCTCTTGCACGTAGCATCAAAGACAACCTTTTTTAAACGATTGAATCCACTAAAAAGTTTACGACCACCAGAGCTATTAGGATAGATTCCTCCTCTCTCTTCGCACCGGTCATCATAATAACATGTGGCCGTGCGCTCATCTTCGCAACACGTAATAGAATTCCATAATCAGTCCCCTTATCCCCTCACGAAAGAGGGCTGCCAATTTGGGGCTCAGGCAGTGGTAAAAACAAGGTAAATCGTATTGGTCACCTGCATTTGAACTCGTTTTTCATGGAGTTGAGCTCGCAATGACCACTTCAACACATAACGGAAATTTGTTTTTGAATTAGATCCTTTTTGTTGTTTGATGTTGCAAGGTAGTTTCTCCTCTTCACCTGCGCTCCCTTTCCCAAAGCTTGCAACACCATGAGCGAAAAGTTGTCCATTATCGCTGCAAGGTTGCGGACACGGTTTTTCGCAAGGGAAGAAAAGGAAAGAAATTGATGCAACCTGCGCTTCCTTCTCCTCGACATTTCAGGGAGGGCTACACAAGCAATCGCGCCACTTGCTCTCGGGCAAGCGGCGCGATGCGCTGTAGTGTTTATCGAACGATGAGTTTACTGCCTTTCAACACGTGAAGGCCGGGGGCATTGGGGGCAATGCGGCGACCGGCGAGGTCGTAGTGCGCTGCGGCGGTGGGTGCTTCGCGCGCACCGAGGAAAGACCGGTCACATAATTGCACGTGAGCGTTAGATCAGAGGAGAGGCCGTCGGCACCGAGGGAGACCGTCCACCGATTGAGCTTATATTTCGCCAGTTCGGGCGCTTCGAAGGTCAAAAGCACTGCCGGCGGGCGAAAAACTGTTCGTCGGGAAGCAAGGTGCTGCCGTCGGCGAAAGAGCGGTGGCGAACGGTGACGCGGGAAAAAGGGCGCGAGACGGAAGGAACGCAGCTCGTAGGCGTGACCGTAGACGTTCCAACGGTCATACCGCCCACCACGCCGTCCCAGTATTCGCCGTTCATGCCCTGGGCACGCCAACTGCGGCGGTCGGCATTGAGCGTGAACGAGAAGTTGCGGGGGGTCGCCGACAAGGACGTTGCGGAACGGGCAGTTCGGGGAGATATTTCCCCGTGGCGGGATGGAACGGTTGCCAGCGCGCACCATTGCGGCGCAACTGCCAGACGTACATCGGATCGACGCCGTCACTACCGATTTGGCCTTGCAACACGCGGCCGTTGTCGGGCGAGACGTTGCGATAGCCGGCACGCTCGGGGGCGGAAGTCGAGGTGTCGTGAGAGCAACACGTAATTGCCGTCGATCAACTCGGCGAGCGGTTCGCCGCGCCGCCACACGGCGTGAGCCGATCCGGTGTAAACGAGCGTGCGCTGTACATCAGTTTCGGGCGTCAGCGTGATGCCTTCGACGGGAAAGTCGCGTACGGTGTAGAAGGGGACGGCGGGGGCGTGCAGCACGAGGCTTTCGCCCACCACCACGGCAAGGGTATCGGTGGCCAACAATGCGCCGTGTTCATCGATGGCCGTCAGAAAAACCCGGTTGTGGGTCTTCTTGTAAGTGAGGGTCAGCGTGAGCGGAGTGTCGCCGGCATCGAGTGTGGGAAGGGCCGACTGCAAACGATAGCCGGGCAGTTGTGGGGCAACGAGCGTGCGCTCGTCGACAGGCACATAGCGCACGACGGTAGAAATTGCGTTGCCCTTGGTGTCTACGCATTGAATCGTGAGACTGCGCGCGGCACTAGTGCCAACCCGTGCCTTGCGGACGCACCGCGTCGGGGGCACTGGTGCTGCTGCCCGAACTGATCACACCGGGATAGGCGTGCGACTCGGCGGCAATGGGAAAAGCGTTTTGCGGAGAGCGAAAGGCTGTAATCAGCCGTGGCGGGATGATAGGTGGCGGTGAGGGTGGCGCCGTTTTGGGCGACACTCACGGGGAAAGCGTAGCGCTCGATTTTCTTCGCGGCGGGCGTGCCGACGAAACGGCCGGTGGCGGCGTTGCGCAAGCGGAAGGTGAAGGTACCGCCGGCGGTGTTGAAGGCCGAAGCGTCCACGAGTTCCCACGCATTGTTGCTGTTGTCGAGCTGCGCGGTGTGGGTGGGAGTTCGGTCGCACCGGTCTTGTCGGCAAAGCATCGTGCCCTTGAACCCATCGACGGTGTTGCGCAACAGATAGACCTGTCCGGCCTTGGGGAGCGAAGCAGGGGCTTGCACGGTGGGGTTCGCCACGTCGGTCACTTTCTTTCCTCCGACAAAGAGCCAAAGTCCACCGTTGCCGCCCGGCAGAGATCGGAATAGAGGTTCACGGCTTGGCCTTTGTCCGGGCATCGAAGCGTTAAACCACAGGTTATTGTTGGCCGTGGAGCGAATGGTGTAGTAGCGATAACCGTCGGCGGTGCCGTAGCCTTTGTCGCCGAGCACGAAGTCGTAGTGCTTGGCCGTGCGATCGTAGTTCCAACGTCCGGCGACGGAAGTGGCCGTGGGCTGCGGGGCGACGCTACCTTCGGGAGCGGCTTTCGATACGAGGGCGAAACGGCCGGGATGGTTGCTGTCTTGCTCGAAACGCCAGAGTTGCGCGTCGGCAGCGGCGCTGCCTTCGGCGGCTTGCGGTGCCGTCCAAAGTCGATCGGCGGCAGCGCCTTTCGCCTTGTGCTGCGCTACGAGCGGAGAGTCGGCGGTGAGCAGCGTGATGCAGCGACCTTTGCGATCGTTGTCGCCGGCACGCGTCACCATGCGGTAGTAGGTGCTGTTGTCGGCCGTGCTCACTTCGGGATAGACCATCGAAGCGGGCTTCTCGTCGCGGAGGAAGGCACGATCATACTCATAGTTGTGTAGTTGAGCATCACGGTGTCGGCCTGCATGCGGCGCACGAAGCTGTTGAAGTTCTTCTTGGCTTGCGGCGACCAACCGGCTTCGGCGATGGCGATGAGGCGCGGGAGGGCAGGTGCTCCATCACGTCGGCCGTGGCCACGTGTTCTGTCCAGAAGGTGCCCTGCACACCGATCGAATGCTTGAAGTCGGTGGGCTGATCTTCGTAAGTGGCTTTCAAATGATCGGAACCGTTGCCGGGCAGATGGCCATCCACCCCTTCTTTCGAGGGGCGCGGTTGATGTAATAGGGGCCGTAGACGGTGTAGATGCTAGAGTCCGAGTTCGTTGGCGATTTCTGCACCGCGGCGGGCGGGCACCCAGCAATGAGACCGTGGCACGGTTTTCTTCATCAGTTGGAGGTCAGCGCCTTTCTCAGTGCGGTTTCGTTTCCAAACGGAGATCTTGCGACCTTTCGACTGGAGATAGGTGCTGATTTCGTCGATGAAGTGGGTTTGCAGTTGACGATAAGAGGTGAGGTTCAGCGCTTGCACATCTCTTGGCACTGCTTGTTGTTCTCATGCCGTGGTGGGGCATTCGTCACCGCCGATGTGAATATTCGTCGAGGGAAGATGTCCATCAATTCGTCGAGGATGATCCTACGAAGCGCACCGCTTTCGGGTCAGCCACGTTGAGCACGTCGGTGAACACCCACCCACGTCTCCACACGGTGCCGGGCCGCTCGGATTGCAGGAGAATTGTGGATAGGCAGCCATGGCGGCCGAGAGTGACCCGGGCATGTCGATTTCGGGAATCACCTCGATGTGACGCTCTGCGGCATAGGCCACGATGTCTTTCAGTTCGGCGCGCGTGTAGTAGTAGGGGCCGTGGGACGATTTGTCCAGTAGGCACCATGCTGCATGGAGGTGACGTGGGTGTTGGACGCCACGGCCCGACGCTCGTGAGGCGAGGATGTTTCTTCACCTCCCAACGCCAACCTTGGTCTTCGGTGAGGTGGAAGTGGAACTGTTGAGTTTGTACACCGCCAGTGAGATCGAGCATGCGTTTAATCTCGTCGACGGTGAAGAAGTGGCGCGCTACGTCGAGCATGAATCCGCGATAGGAAGCGGGGGCCGTCGGTGACGGTCAGACGGGGAGTTCGAAAACGCGTCACACCGGCATCGCGCACGAGCGGCGACACAGCGGGCAACATCTTGATACTGGCGAGCATAGAAGAAACCCGTGGCGGTGGCCGCTTCGATCGTCACCCTTCGGGAGTGACGGTCAAAGCAATAACCTTCTTGGCCGTAGGTGTTCGTCGCGTCCTTTATTTGGCGGAGCGTGATGACAGCACCTGCCGCACGGTCGGCGGCCGTTGCGGTGCTGCCGGTGACGCGGTTGAAGTTGCTGACGAACTTGCGCACCTCTGCGCGCACAGACTTGTCGAGTCCGTCGCCGCCTACGGTGAACGAAGCGGAAACACGAAGGTGCGGCCTGAACGCTCATCTGCTTGGGCGGGGCGTCAGGATTGACAAGGATTGCTGCGCATTCAACTGCCGATGGGCAGCAAGAGAAAGGCGGCAAGCAGAAAGATGCCTAAATTTCATGGGCGAATAAAGCTTGTAGGAGTTGTTGCGCGACGAACTGCACAGCGGTGCACAGTCCAAAGTCGGCGAATGAGATGCTACTAAAGTTAGCATTTAATTTCGGTTTTTGCCGTTTCTCACCCCGATAAGTCAAGCAAAGTTGACAGTTCAACCACTTTCATTGCATGACATCGCAGCGAGCGAATGCTTATCACCGACCTACTCACCCATATATAGAGATCGCAACTGGCTATCCGATGCGCATTTTTCGGTCTGTGCGCTGTGGGCTACTGATTTCGCGGCGCGGCGGGAGCTGTTGCGCCCCACACGACAACGCCTTCGTCTGTGCAGACGGAGACGAAAAGATGTGGGCTGATTCGTCGACCTGCTATTAAACGAGGGTGAGCGATGCGAGCTTCGCGGTCGCGGGCGGTGGTCTATGACAGGAATCTCGATCATCGATGTAGGCACCCGGGACGTTGGCGCATCGAAGCGCGCGCCACGATTGATGAGCACTTTCCGTGCGGTGAGCGCGGGATTGTTGATCTTCATGTCGAACGAGAAAAAGCTGATTGTGCGTGCGACCCGAGACACCTTTGCGCGTGAGGTGCACACCGTGTCCCACGTCATTGAGGGCATCGGCGGATTCCACGGCCTGAACGTGCGTTTCGTCGTTGACAAAATACGGATCGGCCTTGATGGCGGCAGCCACCTTCGGCGTCTGCGCGGGCTCGAGTTCGATGTACACCATGCGGCGATGAATGCGGTGCCGGGGGATGGTCACCGAAAGCGCGTCGTGTGCTCCGTCGATGGCGCGCACGGCCACGGAGTGACCCATCGAGCGGCCGGGACCGAAGTTGGTATAGGTCACGCCCTTCGGCGCAAGGCTTTCCATGAGGGTGCGCACCCACCGAGTCGGAACCGGGATCCCAACCGCGGCCTACCACGCTCACGGCGTTGTGCCTTCGCCGGTTTCGTCGAGCGTGCGACGCAAATCGACAATGCCGAGTGGATGTCGAACGAATCGACCGTGTTGATGCCGAGCGCAAGGCACTCTTTGGCGTAGGCTTCTACGCTGCGGTGGGGGTGGCAAGGATAGCGACGTCTACATTCTCCAGTTCGGAGGATGCGCTTCACCACGGGATAGGCGGCGAGTTCGGGCGGGCAATCAACGGCACCGTTGCGGCGAACCACACCGGCACACTCCATGTCGGGAGAGGTCTCGATGGATTCGAGGGCATATTGCAATGTTTCCGTAACCGACGATGGCGGCGCGAATTTTTCTTTTCCATGGGCAAGTGAGGAGGGTTAGTTTGCGTGGGTCGCCCTCACCATTTCCACGATTGTGGAGGCGGTTTACAAACCGCTGCTCGCAGAAGCGGGGCGAACGGCGCAGGACGGCTTTTTAGTGCTGCAGAATTTGAAAGCACCGACCAGTGACCAACGGCGGCGGCCATGACCGAAAATGCGCTCTACTTTTGCACTCTTTTTATCGTTGGCGCGCAGGAGAAACGGTCCGCAGGCGGTGAGCAAACCGTTGAAGACAAGGGAGTTCGTAGCCGATTTGTGGTTCCACACGGGTGCCATGCGATCAGCACAAATCACAGGAGCCAGCACCACGACGAACTGGCACAGCGATCCTTCGCACGCGTGAAGCGCGACGAGGCGAAAAGAGGCCAGAGCAGCGGCCCGTAGGTGTGAAGCCATCACGTAGATGGTGTTGATCACATTCGGACTCGTCGACGGCGGCAAAATCAGACGCACACCAAGCAGGCGAAGACCATGAGTGCATGCACCTTGCGCGGCGCAGGCGCCATCGTCCCTCGCGGCGCAAATCGATGCAGCAACTCGTGGTGAGCGCCGTGAGCGCGCCGTCGCCGCACTGAAGGCGGCGGCGGCACAATGCCCAACGAGAAGGGAATGACAACGAGGCCCGAGGCACGCGCGTCACCACCACGGGAAGCAGGGCGTGACCTTTTCGGGCACCGCGACGCCTTTGCGCCGCACAAAGGTGTAGAGCAAAATGCCCAAAGCGAGCAACAACGCGTTGATGGGCAGCAGGCCAAGCCGTAGGCACATGTCTTTCTGCGCGTCGCGAGGTGCGGCAGGTGAGATTTTTCTGCATCATGTCTTGATCCAATCCGCCGCGACGATGACGATGATGGGGGTGTCGCCGGCGTGCTGACTCGTCGCGTCCGCCAAATGGCGCGGCTCTGGGGCTTTCGCGCGGTCGTCGGCCCGCGTCAGGTCCCATCCGTGCACACTCCCAGCGTCCGGCGGTGCGAGCACATCGACTTTGGGCGTCGGTGTAGGAGTCCTGTCGCTGCGTGCGTGTGGGGCCAAATGAGCAACAGGTGATGGCGGCGGTGGGGGGGTGCGTATTTGCCGTCAGGGTGTGACCAATCCGGCCATGGGTGCGCTTGTGCGGTTAATTGCTGAGTGGGAAGAAAACTGCGCGGTTGTGGTGGGTGCGCCGAAACGCTGAGAAAGATAACCATGATGCTCGTCAGCCGCAAACGGTGGTGCGGTAGGACACCAGCGCCACAACAACGTAGTAAAAGATGAAACCGAAGTACTTTGGGTAAGTTGCTCGTCGATGTAGTTCAGCGGGTTTTACGTCACCAACAAATGCTTGAGATGCTGCCGGCAATCATGCGAAGGCCACCATCGGCCTGGGGCGGGCGCCGCGATGAAGGCGATTGGGGTAATGTGTGGCGGGTTCAGGCAACCATGAGGAAAATGAGGAGGGGAAATAGACCTTGAGGCCTAAAAGCATGAGCCATGGTGGATCAGTGCCGAAGGACGACTGCAGGACGCTTGCCAACAAACAGGTGGAGGCCGCAGATGCAGGAGGTGAGAACTCAGGCGCAGATGCTGAACAGACTGGTGCGCGGGGTTCGAAAGATCTGGCCTGCTTGGGGCAGAAACACGTTTCCCGCGCAGAAAAAGCCGCGGAGTTTCAAAGAAATAGCCGTGTTTCCGAAGAAACAGCCACGTTTTCGGGAGAAAACTGTGGACTTCTCCGGAAATCGCCGCCGCGCGTTGGGAAGAAGGCGCAAAGGGTGCCAACTTTCGTGAACTTCGCCAGCGTACCATACGGTGTCAAGGCGGTTCGACCGCGAGCGTTTGCGTGCGCAAGCGAGTGAGCGCGGTGGCAGGCCAGAACTTCGCGCGAACGCACCGCGCCTTCGAGCGGATAATGCGCAAAACGGCCACCCACAACTGGCGGAGGTGGTGGGAAGGGGCTGTTGCGCAAAAATGGTTTGTGACGGCTCTCGACCTCATCGGGCGACAACTCGCCCGGTGTCGGGAAGCAACAGGGCGTGTGCGATCAGGTGTCGTGGAGGTGGGACGCACCGCCGCAAGCGCAAATCGGGCGTCAGGTTTGCGGCATGGACTGCCAGCCCCGTTTTGCATGACTTGATTTCCACCTCGCGGGCGGCGGTTGTCCCCAGCGACAGGCGCAACTCTTGGTCGCTGGTAGAATAAACGCCATTTGGCGAGGTTTCGGTGGAATCGTTTGCGTAGCGCACGCGAGTCACCGAGGCGGCTTGCTTCAATCCTGTCCGTACAGCCAATCGGTAGAGACAGGGCGAGGCGTGGAATGCTGCCGGCGACTTTTGCTGGGGTTCACCCGGTGCGCGGCGCCACTTGTGCCGTGGTTCCGCAGGGCGTTGCAAAGTGCAGAGGTCGCTGCTGGTTGCCCTCCGCCCTGCGCGGCTGGCTCGTTGACCGCTTTGGTCGTATTTGCGTCGATGCGCGCATACACCTTCTTCATCTCCTCTGGCGACGAGGTAGTAGAGGCCAACGAATGATGACTCACGCTTTGTTCGTACTTGGCTGGGCCGAGGCGATATTGGATCGGCGCTTTGGGTGGGCTGTCGGCGATGCTCTCATAAGCGTCTGGCCAACTGGTGGTCGTGAGCACGTCGGCCATTTTTCGATGGGCAGACATCTTTCTTTTCGTTACGGGGCCGCGGGCTATCAGGGCGATGCCGGCGCAACAGATGGCAAAAAAAATGTCGTTTCGGCATCATCTTGCTTGTTTTCCTGTTCCGGTCGTGATTTCGGGCGATGGTTGGTGGTTTCTCCCACCCATCAGCACGGAGGGGTGCTTATAATAGAAAAGGCATAGCGGCTGCCCCGACCGAGATGGCGGAGTCGGCTAAATTGAAGATGGCGCCGAAAAAGGTGCGCCGTTCGGCACCAATCGGGCTGGTAATGGGAAGTGGGAACATGTCAACCACGCGGCCGTGCGAAACTGCCGTAGCCTCTTATCGGTACGCAATGTGCGGGCGAAGCGCCGGGGTGTGGGGCAGACTCTCCGTGAAACACAAACCGTAGAAGAGTTGTCCGATGATATTGCCGAAGGCTCGGCAATGATCAACGTCAAACGGGCTGAAGCCCAACGGCGCGCGCGACGTATCTGTTTGAACCAGCGCGTGAACAAAACGATGGCGGCGGAATATTGGACAACACGGCTGTGCCGATGAAATCCATGCAGAAGGTGCCGTGATTCTCCGTGAAAGATATGAAATTAAGTCACGTGAATGCGCTCGCCCAGCTCGCCACGGTTTTGACGGATATTTGATGATTTGGGGTCACCGACAACGAGGTTAAAAAGATGGGGTGGCGAAGCAATACGTAACGT